>Ga0335075_10000225_pt1 | contig 108838 bp, 104 predicted proteins | sample Lox_Sample_24_FD_206723 | JGI IMG/M metagenome (GOLD analysis project Ga0335075, IMG submission 206723) | Soil microbial communities from Loxahatchee National Wildlife Refuge, Florida, United States - Lox_Sample_2.4 | ecosystem: Environmental > Terrestrial > Soil > Wetlands | place: USA... | reverse complement strand
GGCATCGGTGATGCCGGCCGGCACCGGGACGAGCCGCTCGGCGGGCATGATTCGCGCCTCGGCATAGGCACCGATCGGCCCGCCGGCATAGGCGACGCGATCACCGGGCTTGAGCCCGCTGACACCGCGGCCGACCTCCTCGACAACGCCCGCCGCCTCCGAGCCGAGCCCGCTCGGCAACGGCATCGGGTAGAGCCCGCTGCGCTGGTAGGTGTCGATATAGTTGAGCCCGACCGCGCTGTGCCTGAGCCGCACCTGGCCAGGCCCGGGCTGGCCGATTTCGACCTCTTGCCAGGACAGGACCTCAGGCCCGCCGGTCTTCTCGAAACGGATCGCGTGCGCCATGGTCATTCCCTCCCCGGCCTGTCCGAAATCGGCCAAAACGAACGCGGCGCTGCCGCAATCCCGATAGGGCTGGATTTCGCCGCCCCGGGATTGGCTCGCCTTGCTGGCGGCGACATGAGCGGTGCGGCAATGCCTTCGAGCAGCAGCAGCGCGCGCTTGGTCTCGAGCCCGGTACCGCCGCTATAGCCGCCGAGCCCGCCGCGAGCAAGCACCCGGTGACACGGGATCACGATCGGGATCGGGTTTCTTGCGCAGGCGCGGCCGATCGCGCGCGGCGCCGATCCGACCTCCATCGCGAGTTCGCCGTAGGAGCGCGTCTCACCATGCGGGATTTGCTGCATCGCCCTCCAGACACGCTCTTCGAACGGCGAACCCGCGGGTCGCAACGGCAGCTCGAACTGCTTGAGACGGCCGGCAAAATACACGTCGAGCTGGCGGCTGGCTTCGACCAGCAGCGCGGTCGCCGCACCATTTGCGTAATCAGCCCAGCCGATCGCGACGATCGCGTCGGCATCGGCGGTGATCGCGAGCCGCCCGACCGGGCTGTCGACCGTCATCGAGCACAACATCGCGGCTCCTTTGCTGGCCCGCATCTGGAACCAATAGTGAACATTAGCACTGCTCGGCCAATTGGTCCAGCAATTTCTGCGGGTCGGTCACCGGCAGCGAGCAGACCGGCCCGACACAGACATAAACCGCGGCTCGGCCATCGACCCGCCCCTTGCCATGCGCCGGGTGGGAAGGTGCCAAGTCATGGCCGGGCGGGACCGGAACAACCATCCGGTTCGGCAACGAGACGCCATAGATGGCACGGCGCAGCGCCTTGGTCGACGGGTCGTCGGGCGCACCGACGATCACGATCTCGACCGGCTCGGCCAGCAATTCGGCATTGTTCAGGAGCGTCGCGAGCGGGAAGAAGTTGCGCCCGAGCTCGCCCGAGAATGCCTCGACGACAGCTTCCGCGCGCCGGCGATAGCTTTCCTCGCCGGTCAGGATCGCAAGCCGCGTCAGCACCCCGACAAGGGTGCCGTTGCCGGCGGGGGTCGCGGCGTCGGCGGCGGTCCGGGTGCGGGCGATCAGCGCCGGAGTGTCGTCGGCCGAAAAGAAATAGCCGCCCTCGGCGGGGTCGAGGTAGTGGCGAGCGAGGATCTCGACCCAGCGCCGGGTCTGATCGAGGAGCCCGACGGCACCGGTTGCTTCGTAAAGCGACAGCGCGGCGCGGCACAGATTGGCATAGTCATCGAGGTTCGCTGGGTGCCGCGCACGCCCGTCGCGCCAGCTGTGCCGCAGGCGGCCGTCATCGTCGGTCATCCGCGCAGTGATAAAATCGAAGGCGGCCTGTGCGGTCTCGAGCCAATCGGGCCGGTCGAAAACGAGGCCGGCATCGGCCATCGCTGCAATCATCAGCCCGTTCCAGTCGGCCAGCACCTTGTCGTCCCAGCCGGGCCGAACCCGAATTGCCCGCGCCTGCAACAACAGCTTACGGCATTCGGCCAGCTCGTGTTCGGTCTGCGCATCGGTCAAGGCGGGCGAATTCAGCCGGTTGAGGATCGTGTGCCCTTCCCAATTGCCGCCGGGGGTCACGTCGTAGACGCGCTTGAACAGCGCCGCGCGCGGGCCGAGCAGCGCGTCGATTTCGGCCTCGCTCCAGACATAGAATTTACCCTCCTCATGCTCGCTGTCGGCATCGAGGCTGCTGGCAAAGCCGCCGTCGGGGGCTCGCATCTCGTGGATGACCCAGCCGATCGTTTCCTCGATCCGCTGGCGATAGAGCGGATTGCGGGTTTCCGGCCAGACCAGGGTCAACAGATCGACGAGTTCGGCATTGTCGTACAGCATCTTCTCGAAATGCGGCACCAGCCAGCGGGCATCGGTCGAATAGCGGGCAAAGCCGCCGCCGAGATGATCGTAGATGCCGCCCTGGCACATCGCGTCGAGCGCCTTCGTCACGGCATCGCGATAAGCGGTCTGGCGCGTTCGCTTCCAGGCGCGCCACAGGAGTTCGAGGATGCCGCATTGCGGAAATTTGGGTGCGCTGCCGATGCCGCCATGGAGCTGGTCGGTTTCGCGCAGCAGCCGCTCGGCGATCGGATCGAGCTGCGGGCGCAGGATCGCTCCGCCCGGCTGCGGCTTGCCGAGTTGCTGCAACGCCTGGCGCAGTGCGGCGACGTTCTTGGCGACATCGTCGCGCTTGGTCACATAGGCCGCGGCGATGGCTTCGAGCACCTGGGGAAAACCGGGGCGACCCCAACGCGGCTCGGGCGGGAAATAGGTGCCGCCCCAGAACGGCTCGCCCTCGGGAGTGAGGAACATGGTTAACGGCCAACCGCCCTGCTCGCCCATCAATGAGAGCGCGTGCTGGTAGATCTGGTCGATCTCGGGCCGCTCTTCGCGATCGACCTTGATGTTGACGAAGAGCCGGTTCATGACCGCTGCGATCGCGGGATTGTCGAAGCTCTCCCGCGCCATCACGTGGCACCAATGGCAGGCGGCGTAGCCGACCGATAAGAGGATCGGCTTGCCGGCCGCCTTGGCGGCGGCGAGCGTTGCCTCGCTCCAGGCTTGCCAATGCACCGGGTTGTCGCGGTGCTGCAGCAGATAGGGGCTGGTTTCCTCGGCGAGGCGGTTGCGGTCCATCGCTTCTCCCATGCCGGTAATGCCATCGGCCCGGGCAGCGGATGCATTGCCCTCTGTGGCACGACGGGTTAGGCTCGGCATCTTACTGCGACAACGGCGGTCTGCGTCATCCGCTCCCGTCGTCCTGCCAACCTTGGAGAAACGTCAATGGCAGATGCACCCGGCGATCCGGCGCTGTTTTATTCGCGGCACATCTTCATGTGCACCAATGTGCGGCCGGACGGCCATCCCCGCGGTTGCTGCAACGGTCGCGCTGCGGCCGCCGGGGGCGTCGACAAGCTGCGCGCCTATATGCGCGAAAAGGCGCGGGCCGCCGGGGTCGAGAACATTCGCCCGAACGCCGCCGGCTGTCTCGATCGCTGCGAGCTCGGCCCGAACATGGTGATCTATCCCGAGGGGGTATGGTACCATTATGAAACCACCGAGGACATCGACGAGATCGTGCAGAAGCATCTGGTCGAAGGCGGCCGGGTTGAGCGGCTGATGCTGCACCCCGAGCAGAAGCCGCCTGCCCACTGATCTCTGCGGCGGCGACCCCCGACACGATCTTTGCCCCGGCGACGGCGGCGGGGCGTGCGGCCGTCGCGATCCTGCGCCTTTCCGGACCTGCTGCCGGGCAGGCGGTGACAGCTCTCGCCGGCGGGTTGCCGCCGCCCCGCGCGGCATGGCGGCGCCGGCTGGTCGATCCGGCGACCGGCGAAGCGCTTGACGACGCGCTGGTGTTGTGGTTCCCGGCCCCGGCGAGCCTGACCGGTGAGGATGTCGCCGAATTTCAGCTGCATGGCAGCCGCGCCGTGCTCGCTGCCGTCGTTGCGGCGCTGCGCCGGCTCGGTCTGCGCTTGGCCGAGCCCGGCGAGTTCAGCCGCCGCGCCTTTCTCAACGGCAAGCTCGACCTGACCCAGGCCGAGGCGATCGCCGATCTCGCGACGGCCGAGACCGAAGCGCAGCGGCGCCAGGCGCTGCGTCAGCTCGATGGTGCGCTGGGCGAGCTCTATCACAGCTGGGCGCGACGGCTCGCCCTCGCCCTCGCCCATCTCGAAGCGGCAATCGATTTTCCCGATGAGGATCTGCCGCGCGAAATCGAGGCCGGCATCACCGCCGAGATTGCGGCACTCGGCGGCGAGATCGCGTGCCATCTTGCCGATGGTCATCGCGGCGAAAGGCTGCGCGACGGCATCGCGGTTGCGATCATCGGCCCGCCCAACGCCGGAAAATCGAGCCTCTTGAACCGGATCGCCGGGCGCGAGGCGGCGATCACCTCGCCTTATGCCGGCACCACCCGCGACATCGTCGAGGTGGCGATCGATCTCGCCGGCTATCCGGTCGTGCTCGCCGATACCGCCGGGTTGCGCGACAGCAGCAACCCGGTCGAGCAGGAGGGGTTGCGCCGCGCCCGCGCCCGCGCCGCGATGGCCGAAATCCGCCTTTTCGTCTTCGACGCCCGCAACCCGGCCGAAGCCGCCGGCGCCGCCGCCTGGCTCGGCCCCGACACAATCCTCGTCGCCAACAAGATCGACCTCCTGCCCGACAAGCCTCCATGCGCTGTTTCTCAGCCTGCGGGAAAGCACTTCCAAACCGCCATGCCCGGACTTGATCCGGGTATTAGCGCGCCCGAGACGAGGGATGCGCATCAGGAGGGGGGCGTGGATGCCCAGGACGGGCCCGGCCATGACGGCAGTCGGCCGGCCGGTCCTTTGGCACCGGTGCCGGCGCTTCCGGATCAAGCGCTTCCGGGTCGAGCGCTTGCGGTCTCGGCGCTGACCGGCGAAGGGCTCGACGCATTGCTGGGGATGCTCGGCGAGCGGATTGCCGCGAACTACCGGGTCGAGGCGCCGGTGCTGACCCGTGCCCGCCACCGCGAAGCGCTCGAAGACGCCGCCGCCGCCCTCGCCCGCGCCGCCGCCGCCGCTCTGCCCGAGCTGCGCGCCGAGGACCTGCGCCTCGCCTGGCGCAGGCTTGGCCGGATCACCGGCAGCGTCGATGTCGAAGACCTGCTTGACATCATCTTCCGCGACTTCTGCCTCGGGAAATGACTGCACTGGGACCGTAACCAGAGTCGGCGCTCTTTATCCGGGATTTCGCCGGGAGCCTTAAAAGTGCTGGTCGTGCCGTTTCGACTGCGCTAAATCTTGCAGGAAGGAAGTATTGGGGTGATATATCTTTAACGATTGTTCCAATTTGCTGGGCACGATAAATATTAGCGTTGCAGCCGCCTGAATTCTTGCGACTGTAGTTCGGAGGTTTCATGTAAAACGTCGGTGTCTGTTCCGCCGGCAGGGCACGTCAGGGGCTCTCGGGCTTGACGTCGAGAAAGCGGCTCAAGAGCCAGTCGCCATCGATCTTCTCCTCGGTCAAGGCCATGACCAGCGCCTCGCTGCCAAAGACCGGGGCCGCGAGGATCATGTCGGGGTGAACCCGGCGGACCCGTTCGAGATTCTTGCGCGAGCTGACAGCGGCGACCTTTTTCGCATCCGAGCCGAGCTCACGCGCCGCTAGCACGACAAAGGCGTTTTCCGAATCGTCGTCGGACAGCGCCAGGATCGCCTGCGCATGCGCACCGCCGGCCGCGCGCAGGGTTTCGAGCTCGGTCGGATCGCCGACCATCACCTCGGCATCGCCAAAGCTCGCATCGTCAGCCTCGGCGATGATGACGACCGGCTTGCCGCGCTGGCGCAGTTCGCGCGCTGCATTGCGCGCCAGCGCGCCGTCGCCGGTGATGATGAAATGATCGACGCGCCGCATCTTTTCTCTCCGTGGTCCCAAAGTTCGGCTGATCCGGCTCTGCACCACCGGCCCGATCGCCGCGGTCAGCGCCGTTGCAAATACGGTCAGGCCGAGCGCGATCAAGGATATGACAAAGAGCCGCGCCTCGTTGCTTTTCGGCACGATGTCGCCGTAGCCGACTGTCGACATCGTCACGACGGTGAAATAGAACGCGGTCGGCAGGTTCGTGATCGCCGGGGAAAAGCCGGTGCCGAGCAACAGCGCGCCGAGCACACCATAGACGACGAGGATCAGCACCGAGGCCACCGCAAACAGGCTGCTCGCGGCGAGCGACGAGCGGTCGAACCGGCCGCGGGCCGCGACCAACGCGCCCAGCAGCACAACAATGTAGATGATCTGGCCGGTAATGATCCGCTCGGACGCCGCATGGACGGCCAGGAGCAGCTGCGCCACGGTCATCGCGATCGCCGACAGCCAGGCGATGCGCGAGCGGGCGAGCAACCCCAAAGCGATCACGATCTGCAGCACCCCGACGATCGCCTCCGGCACGCCGGAGAGGATCAGCGGCGGGATGTGTCCCGAAAGCGGGTGCAGCGCCTGCTGCAATTTGGCGAGGTCGAGGTGGAGATACTGTGCCGCGTAGCGGCGCAAGGTCGGCATCAGGGCGAAGGTTCCAGCACCGCCGACCGCCAGCGCCAGCGGGACATGCGGAAACCACAGATCGGCGCGCAGCCGGCGATACCAGCGCGCGGAAAAGCGCCGGGTGCTGTTGCCGATCATCGCGCGACGTTCCGACATCCGGCTGCCGTCTCCCGATCCGACTATCCGCGGCGGGCCAGGGTCAGCGCCGCCGATAACCAGCGTCGGTCGGCGGAATGTCGGGCGCGCATCGGCACAATTCCTGCTCCCTGCAGTGTCGCACTCACGTCAACATCGGACAGCATGCTTGCCCGCCGCGCGAAGCGAACGGTCGATGACACGCTGCCGATCCCCGTGGGATAACGCTTCGATTACGGCAAATCTCGACATCAACCCCGCGTTTTTCTAGATTTCAGGAGCGATGAGCGACAGTTTTGCAAAATACGATGTCGTCGTGATCGGCGGCGGGCATGCCGGATGCGAGGCGGCAGCGGCGGCGGCGCGGGTCGGCGCGCGCACGCTGCTCCTGACGCACCGGTGCGCGACGATCGGCGAGATGTCGTGCAACCCGGCGATCGGCGGGCTCGGCAAGGGCCATCTGGTGCGCGAGATCGATGCGCTCGACGGCATCATGGCGCGGGCGATCGACTTGGCCGGCATCCAATTCCGCATGCTGAACCGCAGTAAGGGGCCGGCAGTGCGCGGGCCACGCGCGCAGGCCGACCGCAAGCTCTACCGCAAGGCAATCGCGCGGCTGCTGGCGGAGACCGCCAATCTCGACATCCTCGAGGCGGCAGCGGAGGACCTGCTGCTCGATCGCGACAGTCGGGTCGCGGGGGTCGTGCTCGGCGACGGCCGGAAGATCGCCGCGCCACGCGTCGTGCTGACCACCGGCACGTTTCTCAACGGCCTCATCCATCTCGGCGACGAGAAAATCCCGGCCGGCCGGATCGGCGAGGCCCCATCGCGCGGGCTGGCGCTAAGCCTGGCGCGGGCCGGCTTTGCGCTCGGGCGCTTGAAGACCGGCACCCCGCCGCGGCTCGACGGCAGGACGATCGACCGGGCCGGGCTCGACCTCCAGCCGGGCGACGATCCGCCGCCGCCCTTCTCGTTCATGACCGTGCAGATCACCACACCGCAGGTACCGTGCCACATCACCGCGACGACCCCGGCGACGCACGCGCTGATCCGCGCCAATCTCGGCCGCTCGCCGCTCTATTCGGGCGAGATCACCGGGGTGGGCCCGCGCTATTGCCCGTCGATCGAGGACAAGGTGGTGCGTTTTGCCGAGCGCGAACGGCACCAGATTTTCCTCGAGCCGGAGGGGCTCGACGACGACACGGTCTATCCGAACGGCATCTCGACCTCGCTGCCGCGCGAGGTGCAGCAGGCGATGCTGCGCACGATCCCCGGGCTCGAGCGCGCGGTGATGCGGCGGCCGGGCTACGCGATCGAATATGATTTTGTCGATCCGCGCGAGCTCGACCCGAGCCTCGAAACCCGGCATGTGCCCGGGCTCTATCTCGCCGGCCAGATCAACGGCACGACCGGCTACGAGGAGGCGGCGGCGCAGGGTCTCGTCGCCGGGCTCAACGCCGCCCGCGCTGCTTCCGGCGCAGACCCGGCGGTGCTCGATCGCGCCGATGCCTATATCGGCGTCCTGATCGACGATCTCGTCACCCGCGGCGTCAGCGAGCCCTATCGCATGTTTACCTCGCGCGCCGAATACCGGTTGACCCTGCGCGCCGACAATGCCGACCAGCGGCTGACCCCGCTCGGGCAGCGCTTGGGCTGCGTCGGCAATGGGCGTGCCGCGCATTTCGCGGCGAAGGAAACGGCACTCGCGGCGGCGCGGGCCCGTCTCGCCGAACTGCGCCTTACCCCGTCCGCGCTGCGGCGTCACGCGATCGCAGTCAACGATGATGGTGTGATCCGCAGCGCCGCCGAGATTCTCGCCTATCCAGGGATCGATGTGGCACGGCTGGCGGCAATCTGGCCCGAGCTTGGCGGGCTCGCACCCGAGATCGCCGAGCAGGTCGAGATCGACGCCCGCTATGCCGGCTATCTCGACCGCCAAGAGCGTGACATCGCCGCGTTCCGCCGCGACGAGGCATTGCTGCTGCCGCCGGCTCTCGACTATGCGACGATCGGCGGCCTGTCGCGGGAAATTCGCGACAAGCTCGCCGCGGCGCAGCCGGCGACCCTTGGTGCCGCGGCACGGATCTCGGGGGTGACACCGGCGGCACTGTTGGCACTCTTGAAGTATGTACGACGCCGCGCGGCGTGAGCCGCCGCTCGATGCCGAGGGGTTTGCCGGCCTCGTTGCGGTTTCACGTGAAACACTGGCCCGGCTCGAAGCCTATGCCGAGCTTTTGACCCGATGGTCGGCCCGCATCAATCTCGTCGGCCGCGAGACGCTCGCCGATGTGTGGAGGCGCCATTTTCTCGATTCGGCGCAGCTTCGCGCGCTGGTCCCGCAAGGCGCGCGGAGCCTCATCGATCTCGGCAGCGGCGCCGGCTTTCCAGGGCTCGTGTTGGCGATCCTCGGGGTGCCGGGGGTCGAACTGGTCGAAGGCGATTCGCGCAAGGCCGCGTTTCTGCGCGAGGCGGCGCGGGTGACCGGGACGGCGGTGACGATCCGCGCCTGCCGGAGTGCTGCGGTGCCGCCGCATGCCGTCGATGTCATCACCGCGCGGGCGCTGGCCCCGCTCGACCGGCTCCTCGACCTTGCCGTGCCGTTTCTCGGGCCGGATAGCTGCGTGCTGCTGCCAAAGGGCGAGCATGTCGAGCAGGAATTGACCGTGGCGCGTCAACGCTGGAGAATGGTCGCGTCACGTCATCAAAGCGTCGCTGATCCGCGGGGGGTGGTTCTGCGTCTGCACCGGGTGTTCCGTGGGCCCGATCACGGCTGAGGCGACCCCGGAGCGGGCGCCGGCGGCGCGCGGCCGCGTCGTTGCCATTGCCAATCAGAAGGGCGGGGTCGGCAAGACCACGACGGCGATCAATCTCGGGACCGCACTCGCCGCCGAAGGGCACCGCGTCCTCTTGATCGATCTCGACCCGCAGGGAAACGCCAGCACCGGCTTTGGCATCGCCCGCAATGCGCGCCGGGCGACCAGCTACGAGTTGATCCTCGGCGAAGCCCTCCTGCCGGACGCGATCGTGGCAACCGCGGTGCCGCGCTTGTCGCTGATCGCCGGGTGCGAGGATCTGAGCGGTGCCGAGGTCGAATTGATGAGCCGTGAACGACGCGAGTTCCAGCTGGCCGAGGCGCTGCGCAACGGGCTGCGCGATTGGGACGAGATCCTGATCGACTGCCCGCCGTCGCTCAGCCTTCTGACAATCAATGCGCTGGTCGCGGCCGATGCGGCGCTGGTGCCGATGCAGTGCGAGTTCTACGCGCTCGAAGGCCTGAGCCAGCTGATGCGCACGATCGAGCGGGTGAGGCGGGCGCTCAACCCGCGCCTCGAATTGCAGGGGGTCGTGCTGACAATGTACGACAGCCGCAACAATCTGAGCGAATCGGTGGCGCTCGACGTGCGCGAGCATTTCGGCAGCAAGGTGTTCGACACGGTCATCCCGCGCAATGTGCGGGTCTCCGAGGCGCCGTCGCACGGCCAGCCGGTGTTGCTCTACGATCATCGCTGCGCCGGAGCGCAGGCCTATGTGGCGCTCGCCGCCGAATTGATCCGCCGGACTGGGCCGGCTTTTGCGCCGGCCGGCGTATTGCGATGAGCGAACGGGCAAAACGGCGACCGCTCGGTCGCGGGCTCGCCGTCCTGTTCGGCGAGACGGCCGCAGAGGAAGGGCTCGAACCCGCGGCCCAGCGTCGGGTCGCGATCGAGCTGATCCGGCCCGGCGCGTTGCAGCCGCGCCGCCGTTTTGCCGAGGCCGAACTCGACGCGCTCGCCCAGTCGATCCGCGAGAAAGGGGTGTTGCAGCCGCTCCTGGTGCGGCCGCTCGGCGATGACGGGTTTGGCTTCGAGCTGGTCGCCGGTGAGCGCCGTTGGCGGGCGGCGCAGCGGGTCGGTCTGCACGAGGTGCCGGTCATCGTGCGCACCCTCGCCGACACCGAGGCGCTCGAAATCGCGCTGGTCGAGAATTTGCAGCGCGAGGACCTGGCGCCGCTCGAAGAGGCCGAGGCCTACCGGCGCCTGGTGAACGAATTGGGCCGCACTCAGGCGAGCCTCGCCGAGGCGCTCGGCAAGAGCCGCAGCCATGTTGCCAATACCTTGCGCCTCTTATCGCTACCGGCAGCGGTGCGGCAGCGGCTCGACGAGGGCGAGTTGTCGGCTGGGCATGCGCGGGCATTGCTGGCCGCTGCCGATCCGGCCGCACTGGCTGCCGAGGTGGTGCGCCGCGGCCTCAATGTGCGGGCCACCGAGCGCCTTGTGCAGCGCCGCGCACAGACCCCCGGCCCGCGCGCGAGACGGGCGCCCGACGCCGACACGGCGGCCCTCGAGCATGAGCTCACGACCCGGCTCGGCCTGCGTGTCACACTCGATCCGAAGACCCGTGGCGGGACGCTAAGCCTGCACTATACGAGCCTCGACCAGCTTGACGCGTTGCTGCGGCTGCTGCGCGCCGGGAGGTGAACGCCGTTCGCTAACCGGCGAGGCCGTTGAGCGCGGTCGCGAAGGGTTGGGGCGAAGGCCGGGGTGTCCTTGCGGCAATCGCTCTGGCGCCGTCGCGGCTGGTGGCGGCAACGTTGGTGATCGTGCCGACCATGATACCGGCCTCGGCCAGGCGCTCGGCCTCGCTCAGCGCATCGGGCCACGCCGCGGCCTCGCCCGTCACCAGCCATACCACTCGCCAACCCTCCGCAGCGAGCTTGCCGACGCGTGCGACGTCGTCCCGCACCGCTTCGACAAAGCAGCGCTCCGGCACCAGCGCCAGCGTGTCGGCGCCGGCGCTGCCATCGTGCAGCACCGCATCGGCCGCGGCCAGCGCCGCCAATGCCGGCCATGACAGTTCGCCCGGCCGCTCGGGGTCGAGCCCGACCAGGAACACGAGCCCGGGATTGCTGCCGGTGGCGGCTGGAATGGATCGGGACAGCTGCATCGGATGCTCCCACACGGAACCGCCGCGGGTCTTGGCGCTGGCGGATCGCCGATCGCGTGTTTGACGTCGAAAGCAGAATGAATTTATTCCTCACAGTGGCAATGTCAATCATGTCATTTACACATCTTATTATCGTATTATAATTGGGCTACCGGCAGATGCCGGCAGGTGATTTCCCTCTTGAATTCGCCGAGGCAAAACTCACTTGCATGATGCAAGTAACGAGGGGACACCGACAACGATGCGTCGCAAGAGCTTTGGCAACATGCGCTGCCCGGTGGCGCGCAGCCTCGAGCGGGTCGGCGAATGGTGGTCGATCCTGATCCTGCGCGATGCATTCCACGGGCTGCGCCGCTTTGACGAATTTCAGCGGAGCCTCGGCGTCGCCCCGAACATGCTGACGCGACGGCTCAACCGCCTGGTCGAAGCAGGTTTGCTGGAACGACGGCGCTACAGCGAGCATCCGCCACGCGACGAATATGTGCTGACCCCGAGCGGGCGCGATTTCCAGCCGGTGCTGTTGGCGCTGTCGGCCTGGGGCAGCCGGCATTTCGCGCCCGAAGAAGGACCGGCGGTGCAGTTCGTCAACCTGCGCACCGGTGCTGTGATCGATCCGGTGCTGGTCGATGCTGCGACCGGCGAGCCGATCGTCGGCGGCTCGTTTGCGGTGGTCGCCGGGCCGGGCGCCGACGAGGCGATGCGCGCGCGCCTCGCCAAGCGCGGAACCCGACCATCCGCTGCGGGAGAAGCAGCATGAGCGCGCAAATCCTCGATCGCGCCGCGCAACGCGAAGCGATGCCGCAGGGGCTCCACGGCCGCGCTGCCATCCGCCGGCTGTTGCGCTTCGACCGGCGTGTTGCCGCGGCATTGCTCGCCTTGATCGCGGCTGGCGGCATCGCCTGGTATGGCTGGAGCTGGTGGCGGGTCGGGCGCTTTATCGAGACCACCGACGATGCCTATGTCGGCGGCAATGTGACGACGCTGTCGCCGCAGGTCGCCGGCTTTGTCGCGAACATCCTCGTTGGCGACAACCAGTTTGTGCACAAGGGGCAGCTGTTGATCGAGCTCGACGATCGCGACTACCGGGCAAGCCTGGCGCATGCCGCGGCGGTGGTCCGGCGCGAGACTGCGGCCCTTGCCAACCTGCATGCGAAATACGCGCTGCAGCAATCGATGATCGAACAAGCGCGCGACGATCTCGCGGCGCAACAGGCGCAGGCCGGCTTCACCCATCAGGATGCGCTGCGCTACCACGTGCTGGCGCTGTCGAGCTTTGGCTCGATGCAGACCTACGAGCGGGCGTTTGCTGCCGACCAGAAGGCGCAAGCGACGGTGCGCGCCGATGCGGCTGGTCTCGCCGCGGCTCGCGAGCAGCTCGCCGTCATCGATACCGACATTGCCGAGACCGAGGCAAGCCTCGCGCAGGCTGCAGCCGATCAGCGCAGCGCCGAACTCGATCTCGGCTACACGCGGATCCGCGCGCCGATCGACGGCTATGTCGCGAACCGGTCTGCGCAAATAGGTGCATATGCATCTATCGGCGCGGCGCTATTGGCGATCGTGCCGGCGCACGGGCTGTGGGTCGACGCCAATTTCAAGGAGGACGAGCTGGCCCGGATGCGGCCGGGGCAGCCGGCGACGATCGTTGCCGATGTGCTGCCGGACCAGGTCTTCACCGGCCGGGTGCTGAGCCTCGCCCCGGCGACCGGTGCTATCTTCAGCGTGATCCCGCCGGAGAATGCGACCGGCAATTTCACCAAGATCGTGCAGCGCGTCCCGGTGCGGATCGCGGTCGAAGACGGTGCCGGAACCCTCGGATTGTTGCGGCCCGGCTTGTCGACGACGGTCAGCGTCGACACCCGCGGCACGTCGGAGCGCGGCCGATGAGCGAGCCACGAGCGCCGGCCGATCCGGCCCCGCCCAGCATCCTGCCGTTCGCGATCATGTGTGTCGGCATGTTTGTGGCATTGCTCGACATCCAGATCGTCGCCTCGTCATTGCAGGATATCGGCGGCGGCCTGTCGTCGGCGCAGGACCAGATCAGCTGGGTGCAGACCGCCTATCTGATCGCGGAGATCATCGTCATCCCGTTGTCCGGCTGGCTGACCAGGGTGTTCTCGACACGCTGGCTGTTCGCTGCCTCGGCCGCCGGGTTCACCCTGGCCAGCCTGCTGTGCGGGATCGCCTGGAACATCGGCAGCATGATCATCTTCCGCGCGTTGCAAGGGATGCTCGGCGCGTCGATGATCCCGACCGTCTTCACCTCGTCCTTTTACTATTTCCCGGGACGGCGCCGGGTCTATTCGGCCGCCGTGGTCGGCACGATCGCCTCGGTGGCGCCGGTGCTGGGTCCGGTGATCGGCGGCTGGATCACCGACACGCTCGATTGGCACTGGCTGTTCTATGTCAATCTGGTGCCGGGTCTGCTGGTCGCGGTGGCGGTGCCGGTCCTGGTCAAGATCGACCAGCCGGATTTGTCGTTGCTCAAGGGCGCCGACTATATCGGCATGGGCTTGATGGCGCTGGCGCTCGGCAACCTCGAATATGTGCTCGAAGAGGGAGCCCGCTGGAACTGGTTTAGTGACCGCACGATCACGACCTGCGCCTGGGTCGCGCTGATCACGGGCGTGCTGTTCGTGCTGCGCAGCCTGACCTACGCGCAACCGGTCGTCGATCTGCGGGCACTCGCCAACCGCAATTTCTCGCTTGGCTGCTTTCTATCGTTCGTGACCGGCATCGGCATCTTTTCGACGATCTATCTGACACCGCTGTTTCTCGGCTATGTCCGTGGGTTCAGCGCTTGGCAGACCGGCATCGCGATCTTTTCAACGGGTGCGGCTTCGCTCGCCGGCGTACCGGTCTATGTCGCGCTTGCGCGCAACATCGATCTGCGTTGGCTGATGATGTTCGGCCTCGCTTTGTTCGGGATATCGATGTGGTCGTTCAGCTTCATCACCCATGACTGGGGTGCGGGCCAGCTGCTGGTGCCGCAGATCCTGCGCGGCTTTCCGCAGGTCTTCGCGGTGGCGCCGGCGGTCAATCTCGGGCTCGGCAGCCTCTCCCCGGAGCGGCTCAAATACGCAAGCGGTCTCTTCAACATGATGCGCAATCTCGGCGGTGCGGTCGGCATCGCGGTGTGCGGCGCGATCCTCAACGACCGCACCAACCTGCATTTTCTCGACATCGCCACGCATCTGACGCCGGCGAACGGGGCGATGGGTCAATTTGTCGGCGAGATGACCAGCCGGTACGGTGAAGCCCTGGGCGGGCCGGTCGCCGGTCATGCCGCGGCCTTGTCGCAGCTATGGCATCTCGCCTATCGCGAGGCCTCGACGCTTGCCTATGCCGACGCGTTTCGCGCGATCATGATTGCCTTCGTGATCGCGACCTTGCTCGTGCCGTTGCTGCGCAAAGTGGTGCCGGCGAAGGCAGCACCGGCCGACGCGCATTGACCGGTCAGCGCCGCCGATCGATCTGGACCGTCGCGGTCATGCCGGCGACGAGCCGCACTCCCGGTGGCACATGGTCGATATGGATGCGCACCGGAACGCGCTGCGCGAGGCGCACCCAGGTGAAGATCGGGTTAACCGCAGCCAGACCCAGCCGGTCGGGCTGCGCATTCGTCACATCGATTGCGCGCGAGACGCTGGCGACATGGCCGCGAACGGTGCGGCGGTAGCCCATCAGCTTGACCGTCGCCGGGTCGCCTTTCTGGATCGCGTCGAGGCTGGTCTCCTCGAAATAGCCATCGACCCAGAATGAATCGGCGTCGACCAGCGAGATCACGTTCTCGCCGACGGTTGCATAATCGCCGCGCTGGGTCAGCAGGTTGGTCACATAGCCATTGACCGGGGAGCGAATTTCGGTGCGGCGCAGGTCGACCCGCGCCTGGTCGAGATGAGCGACCGCCTGCTGGTAGGTGGCCGCGAGCGCCAGCGCATTGCTCTCGTAGGTCTCCTTCTCCTCCTCGGTCGTGGACAGCGTGGTCAGCGCCAACCGCCGCCGCGCCTCGCGCTGCGCATTGGCGGCATTGGCCTGCGCCTGCTGCACCGCCGCGGCGGCGAGACTGACCGCGATCTTGTAGTTGGTCGGGTCGATGACCATCAGGAGATCGCCCTTGTGCACGTATTGGTTGTCAGTCACCCGCAGCGATACGATCTCGCCGGCGATTTGCGGGGCGATCGTGACGACATAGGCGCGCACCGTACCGTCGCGGGTCCAGGGCGCCGCCATGTAGGCTTGCCACATCGCCCGGCCGAGAAACGCGGCAAGCACCACTGTGAGGAGGGTGATCAGAAACGGCACGACCCGGATGCGCGCGCGCCGGCGGGTGCTGCCGGAGGCCGGCAGCAGCGCCCGCTCGTCCCCAAGCTCGTCGCGTCTGGCCTGCTCTTGCGGCCTCAATTCGATGTCGTTCATCGGGCGCCCTCAGCGTGCGAAACAGAGGACCATCGACGACAGCACGATCATATAGACGGCAAACACGAACAAGGAGCGGTGCCAGACAAACCGCAACAGATCGAACCGGGCAGCCACCCGGCGCAGCAAGATGACGACCAGCCACGCCGCGATCATCAGCAGCGAGATCGGCGCGACATAGACGCCAAAGAGGTCGATCTCGGCGAATCTCATCGCGGCGCCGGCGCATCGAAATATGCTCGATACTGGGCGAGCGCCTCGGACATTGCAAGAATAGCGGCTCGTGCCCGCATCCTGGCCATCGGGTCACCGGGCTGGACGGCGAGGCGATGGTCGATCCCGCCGAGCTGGCTGATCGCGGCAGCGCTGTCACCGGCGGCGATTGCCGCGAGACCCCGGCCGAGCACGAGGCCGAGGCCGGCAGCGGCACAGAAATGCTGCAGGCCGATGATTTCAGTGCCGACCGCGAGTGCCGCCACCATCCGCGCCCGGTCCTCCGAGGTAGCCGCCTGCGGCAGCACTTCGAGGCGACAATAGATGCAGCTTTCCCAATCCTCCCGGGTCACCCTGCCCGGATCGAGCGCCAGCCGGCGCAAGTCGCGCAACGCCAGGGCCAGCAGCCGGCGGGTCCGATAGGCCGGCGACAGCGGCGGCAACAGGCGGAACGCGATCATCGCCGTCGCGAGACCGGCGACGATCGCCAAGGTCGAGTTGTAGAATTGCTGCGTGTCATAAATGTTGGGGTTTTGCGGCGCGAGAATTGCCACGAACAATCCGGTCATCGCGGTGAAGATCGCGACTTGGCCGGGCAGCAGCGCGAGCAATGCGCCGAACGGGACCAGATAGAGACCGAGGATTGCCGCGAAGCCGAAAAACGTGTCGATGTCCGGCAGCACCGCAAAGTTGATCACGGCAGCGGCGGCCGTGGCCGCCAGCACGCCAAGCATGAAGCTCGACGCCGCGGCATAGGCCTGGTCCGCCCTCGGTGCGAACAGCAGGATGGCGATGGCGGCGAAGGTGAGCAGCGAGCCCCCGCCCGGCCAGGCGGTGACGATCCAAAAGAGCGCCGCGGCGCCGATCGTGACAAAAGCGCGTGCGGCATTGACCAGGGCCGGCAGCCAGTCCGGGACGCGCAGCCGCGCCGTCCGGTTTCGCGCCGCCGCGTGCAACGGATCGGCGGCCAGCAGCGCCACGCCATCGAGCGCGCGCGAGATGCCGCGCAGCGCCTCGGCGATCCGGTCGGCGAGCAGCCGCAGCGATGGGGTCGCCGCCGGCAGCTCGACCAGCCCGTCGATCGCGGCCTCGCAGATCTGGCCGATGCGGCCCGGTGCGGCAACCCATGCCGGGGCCGCCCCTCCGGTCGGCGCCGCGCGCAGCGCTGCCGGCACGCGACGCAGCACCAGTTCGCCATCGGCACAGCCTTCCTCGGTCGAGAGCCGTTCGAGGTGATAGGCCGCGGTGCGCCAGGCGGCGAGCGCCGCGAACAGGCCGTCGAGCGCGTCCTGCAGAAGGCGCGAGCGATAGCGCAGGCTGGAGGATTCCCCGATCGCCTGGTCGATGACCGGGTCGAGTGCTATGACCCGGCGGATCAGATCGCGCCGGACCTCGCGCGTCTGTTCCTGCTGCGGGCCGCCCAGCCGCAGCGTTGTAGCGAGCCGCCCGGTGATCTCGGCCGCCAGCGAGGCGAATTGTGCCGCCAGGCGGCGCCGCGCGGTGCCGAAATCGGTTCCGGCGAGAACGACGCCGGCGCACACGATGCCGATCGAGATCTCGGTCGCGCGCTCGAGCGCCAGGGTGAAGGCTTGCCCATTGGCGCCGCCGATCAGGCCGAGTTCGTCGCCGGCGATGATCGCCGTCGTGAACCCGGCGAGTGCTGCGGCATAGGTGGCGAAGTTGTGCAGCAGCGTTGCCACCAGCCCGCAAATCGCCGCCCACAGCGCCAGGCCGACGAGAAAACCGACCCGGCTCTGCGGGAAACACGCGGTCAGCACGACCGCTGCCACGGCACCGACCACGGTGCCGATCAACCGGAACCAGCCCTTGCGCAACGATGCGCCGAGCTGCGGCTGGCAGGTCAGCGCCGCCGTCGTTCCGGCCCAGAACGGATTGCCGAGTTCGAGCCAGTATGCGACGTAGAGCGCCAGGCACACCGAGAGCCACATGCGCAGCCCGAACAGCAGCGCCGGGCCGGCAGACTGCGCCCATTGTCCGAGCCGCCCGGCAGCCTCGGGCGCGCTCGCTGGTGAAGTTGCCGTTCGTGCCATCCGCAATATCCGGGACCGACACCGTGCCGCCGGTACGTCGCAATCTTCGGGCCAAACTCAAGCAGACCGCACGGGGCGCGACGAATGTCAACGGCGTGACCTGGCGCGACCCGTCGCCCGGACGGCGGCCTCGTCACGGCGCGCCCATTGATCGATCGCGTCGTGTTGCGCTATCTGGACGCTGATCCAACAGGCGTAACTATGCGCTGTTTCGGGAGACCCGCTGATGCCGCAAACCTCCGTCACGACCCGGCCGGTCGAAGGCCCGAGCGCCTGGTTGCGGCGCGATGTCCGCACCGAGGATTGGCGGGTCGTGCTCGACGCCGCCGCGATCGACGAGATCCGCCACATCGCCGACGAGCTGCGCCGGTATCCGCTGCCGACGATCGTGCTCGAACCGGGTCATTTCGCGATGCCGGCCTGCCGTGCGGCGATGGCGCGGCTGCGCGACATCCTGGTACGCGGCGTTCGCTTCGCGATCCTCGACCGGCTGCCGATCACCGAACTCGATGTCGGCGAGGCGACCGCGATCTACTGGCTCTTGGCGAGCATGGTCGCGCGGCCGGTCGCGCAGAAGCTCGACGGCACCTTGATCTACGATGTGCTCGATACCGGGCAGCAGGCCCTGCCCGGATCGGGGATCCGTCCGGACAAGACCAATACCGAGATCCGGTTTCATAACGACAATGCATATAACGCGACGCCGCCCGACTATGTCGGTCTGTTGTGCCTGCGCCAGGCGGTGCGCGGCGGTCACAGCCGGGTGCTCAGCTTTCATACCGCGCACAACCGGATGCAGACGCGCTGTCCCGAGCGGCTGGCGCGGCTTTACGAGCCGTTCTGGTTCGACCGTCAGCGCGAATTCCATCCTGGCGAGAGCCCGGTCTTCGCCGCTCCGGTCTTTGCTGGCGACAGCGAGATCAAGGCGCGGTTCAGCGTGCACCAGATCAACAGCGGCTATGCGCTCCGGGGCGAGCCGCTCGATCCCGCGGGCGAAGCCGCGATCGCAACCCTGCTCGACATCTTCGAGGAAGATGATCTGTCGATCGATTTCGATCTCGAACCGGGACAGATCCAATTTGTCGACAACCGGGCGCTCGGGCACAGCCGCACCGCCTTTGTCGATGACCCGCAGCCCGAAGCACGGCGGCATTTGGTGCGGCTGTGGCTGCGCGACGGCGGCCGGCGGGCCTATACCGGATAGGCGGCGAACCTCCGCCCTCGGCCACCTCAGCGCGCCCAGCCATGCCGGGCGGTCGACCAAAACAAGCCGTTCTTGACGAGAGCGGTGGCGCAGCGGGATGCTGCCTCATGCGCCGCCTTCCGCTGCTCGCCCCATTGTGCCTGGCGGCCGGCATCGCCTCGCATGCCGCGATTGCCCAGGACGGTGCCGAGCGCGCGCCGCAAACCACGCTTTTGAAGGCGCTGACCGTCGACTTGAACGGCGACCGGGGTTCGAACATTTATCGGGCCATCTGGCACGATGTGTTCGACCAAGAACTGGCGCTACGACAACGGTTGAGCGAGCGGACAAAGCGGCCACCGGTTTTGACAACCGACGTCTTTGCCGCCGCTTTTGCTGTGCCGGATGGCGAGATCATCGTCTCCGCCACCGATACCGGTAACGGCTGCCAGAGCTATACCAATATCGGACTGCCATCCAGTCTGATGACCTGTCCGATGAAGGTGGCGCTTGTGCACGATCATGAACCGAAAATCATTTACTCGAGTGACTCTTTTGCATTTTCGATCGGCGTCGACAGTGAAGGGAAGTTCGAGAACGAGAATCCTGAAAACAGGACCGCTGTGACTTTCGATCCGGTCAAGAAGATGCTCAGCACCCGCCTATTCGAAGCAGGCCAGCCGGCGAACACGCGCGTCGAAGGGTTCAACCCGAACGCCGACAACTCGCAAATTTATCTGAAATATTGAGCGCGCAATGCGGCTTGCCATAGTGGCGATGATGTCCGCCCTGATGTTGTTCACCGGCATCGCCAACGATGCCTGGGCACAACGCTGCCCGACCCATGGCCTGTTGCAGATCGCCGCCGCCATCAAGGCGTCGAGCGTCGCCGCCAGTGCGATCAAAAGCCGATCGTGCATGTGGGCGGCAGCTGCCCGGATGGAGTCGGGAGGAGGGCGCCTCTGCGCTCACAACAGCAACAATTTCGGGGTTTTGCAGCTCAGCCGGGAAAATATCGTCCGCCTAGGGCTAACGCCTGCGCAATACATGGCCGCGTCGCTCCAAGACCAGATCGATGGCTGGGCAATGACCGCCGCCGACAACAACCACTCCCGCGGTTACAAGGAAATCGACCAGGACATCGCTGATACATTGAGGTTTGGATATGTGATGGACGGGGTACTCGCGGCTTGCTCGCAGTTCGGGCCGACCATCTGCAACCACGACATGGACCTGATCGAGCACGGCATCGCGCTGCCGTTACGGGGCGGCAACGGCGCCATCCCGTGCAAGGATTGGAGCTGTGCGCACGGCACGGCCAACCAGGACGGAAATGGGCAAACGATCGTTTCATGGGGGCTCGTTATCGAGGGCGAAATTCACAATTCGCAATGTGTCGATTGAGACCGTCGCGGTCTTACGTTCATCTGGAGGCGGGGATTGAGAACGATCGGTGCGACCAATCTGGATCTCGTGACGGCGCTTGCCGAAGCCGAGGCACGCTACCGCGCCGGCAACCCGAAGAGCCTCGCCCAGCACCGCGCCGCGTGTGCGGCGATGCCCGGCGGCAACACCCGCGCCTCGCTCCATGTCGATCCGTTTCCGCTGACGATGGCGCGCGGTGAAGGTGCGCGGCTGTGGGATCTCGACGGGCACGAATATGCCGATTTCCTCAGCGAGTTCACCGCCGGGATCTACGGCCACTCGCACCCGGCGATCCGCCGCGCGGTGATGGCCGCGCTTGAAGGCGGGCTCAATCTCGGCGCGCATGGCGAGGCCGAAGCCCGCTTCGCCGCGGCGGTGTGCGCACGCTTCCCGTCGATCGAGTTGGTGCGTTTCACCAATTCCGGCACCGAGGCCAATCTGATGGCGGTCGCCGCGGCGCGGGCGATCACCGGGCGGCCGAAGATCCTGGTGTTCGCCGGCGGCTACCACGGCGGCGTTTTCTATTTTCGCGGCGATGGCAGTCCGCTCAACGCGCCGTTCGCGTTTCTGCTCGGCCGCTACAACGATCTCGCCATGGTCGAGGAGCTGGTCGGCCCGCATCGTGCCGAACTCGCCGCGATCCTGGTCGAGCCGATGCAGGGCACCACCGGCTGCATCGCCGCCGAGCGCGAATTTCTCGCCGGGCTGCGCCGGCTGGCGAGCGATGGCGGGGCGCTGTTGATCTTTGACGAGGTCATGACCTCGCGGCTGGCGCCGGGCGGGTTGCAAGAGGTGCATGGCATCCTCCCCGACCTGACGACCTTGGGGAAATATCTCGGCGGCGGCATGAGCTTTGGCGCCTTTGGCGGCCGCGCCGACATCATGGAGCGCTTCGACCCGCGCCGAGCGCATGCGTTCGAGCACGCCGGCACCTTCAACAACAATCTGTTGACGATGACTGCCGGTTACGCCGGCCTGACCGAAATCTATACGCCGGAGCGCGCCCGCGCCCTGAACGAGTGGGGTGACGCATTGCGGCGGCGGCTCGGGGCCATCGCCCGCCGGCAGGGGTTGCCGATGCAGTTCACTGGCATCGGTTCGATGATGTCGGTGCACATGACCGACCGGCCGATCCGCTGTGAAGAGGATGCCGCGCAGGGCAGTGGCGCGCTGCGCGACCTGTTCTGGTTCGACCTCGTCGCCGCCGGCATCTGGTTCGCCAGGCGCGGCATGTTCGCGTTGTCGATTGCTCTCGACGATCGCGATGCCGACCGGCTCGCCGCTGCGGTCGAGGAATTCGCCGAGACCCGCGCGCCGCTGTTCGATCGCGCCCCGGCAGCCTAGCGCAATGGTTAAGGGCTAGCGCAATGGTTAGGGCCGGCGCAATGGTCAGGGCTGGAGCAATGGCGCAGGCAAGTTAACCCGGTCGCGGCCCGGCCGTCTGCTGCGACCGCCGCCGGTGGCGCCGTGCGGCCTGCTGCGGCTTAAGCCGGCCTCGGGGGATGGGCGCAGGAGTCGGGCGCCCGCGGGGTTGCCCGGCCTGCGCGCGAGTTGACCTTGAGGGCGTGCGTGACCAAATCTCGCCCGCACCGCACCCCTTCTGCGGCGGGCCGGCACCGGCGGTGGCGGGTGAGGCCTGCCGGGGACCGCCGGCCAGCCGGTGCCACAAGACGAGATGCTTGATTTCTTATGCCGCGATTGACCGAAACCTCGCCGATCATCGAGCTGACCGAGCGCAGCCGGGAGATTTTTCGGCTGATCGTCGACGGTTTTGTCGCGACCGGCGAGCCGATCGGGTCACGCACGCTATCGCGGCTGCTCGGCCAGAACCTGTCATCGGCGACGATCCGCAACGTCATGGCCGATCTCGAACAGGCCGGGCTGTTGTATGCGCCCCACACTTCGGCCGGGCGGCTGCCGACCGAAGCGGGGCTGCGCCTGTTTGTGCATGGGCTGCTCGAGGTCGGACGGCTCGCCGAGGAGGAACGCCGCAACCTCGAGAGCCTGTGCATGGCCCGTGGCAAGAACCTGCCCCAGGCGCTCGAAGAGGCGACCAGCGCGCTTTCCGGGCTGTCGCATTGCGTCGGGGTCGTGGTCGCGCCCAAGCAGCAGGATCGGCCGCTGAAACATTTCGAATTCGTCCATCTTGGCGGCGGGCGCGCGCTCGTCGTGCTGGTGACCGAGGATGGGCTGGTCGAAAATCGGGTCATCGAGATGCCGCTCGGCCTGCCGCCGGTCGCGCTCGCCACCGCGAGCAACTATCTGAACGCCCGGCTGGTCGGCCGGACCATCGAGGAAGCACGCTCCGAGATCGAGGCGGAAATCGCCTCGCACCGCGCCCAGCTCGATGAATTGACCTCGAAACTGGTTTCGGCCGGACTGGCGAACCGGGCCGGCGAGGACGAGGGCAGCGTTCTGATCGTGCGCGGCCAGGCGAACCTGCTCGACGATGTGACGGCACTCGCCGATCTTGAAAGGCTGCGCACGCTGTTCGAGATGCTGGAAACCCGCGATACCGTGCTGCGCCTGCTCGACGCCAGCAAGCAGGGCGAGGGGGTGCAGATCTTCATCGGAGCCGAGAACCGGCTGTTTGGGGTCGCCGGCTGCTCGGTGGTGATTGCTCCCTACCAGAACAGCCGCGAGCAGATCGTCGGCGCGATCGGGGTCATCGGCCCCACCCGCATCAACTATGCCCGGATCATCCCGATAGTGGACTACACCGCGAAGATCATCGGGCGACTTCTCGGATAGGACGGACCATGGATGAACGAGACGACGAGCCGATGGCGGAAACGGGTGGTGCGGCCGCCAACCGCGATGACGGTGCCACCGAGGTCGCGCCCGAGGAGCGCATCGCTCGGCTCGAAGCGGAACTCGCCGATTACAAGGACCGGCTGCTGCGCGCCCTCGCCGAGGCCGAAAATACCCGCCGCCGGGCGCGACGCGAACATGAGGACACCCTCAAATACGCGATCAGCGGTTTCGCCAAGGATCTGCTGTCGGCGGCGGACAATCTGCGCCGCGCGCTCGACAGCCTGCCCGAAGCAGAAGTCAGGGACGAGCGCACCCGCAGCCTGCTGGCCGGGGTCGCGGCCACCGAGCGCGAGCTGTTGTCGGTGTTCGAGCGCCACGGCATCCGCCGCATCGACCCGCAGGCCGCGCCGTTCGACCACAATTTCCACCAGGCGATCTTTGAGACCGAACGCGGCGATCAGCCGGCCGGCACGATCGTCGAAGTGCTGCAGCCGGGCTATACGCTGCACGACCGCCTGTTACGCCCGGCCATGGTCGGCGTCGCCAAAGGCGGTCCGCGAGCGACCGAAACCGCCGCCAACGAAGCCTGAGCGTGGCGGCGAACGCCGGGCAAGCCCGACCGGGCTGAACCAGCCGGCCGTTGTAGCGCCCATACCGCTCACTTATATACCTTTTCAACAGTCAGGGGACGACTGACCAACCACTTCCCGGGGGATCGGGCTGGTGCTTCCCCGGGCCGCCCGGTCCTGCTTTTGCAAAGAGGTGTCCATGAGCAAGGTCATCGGTATCGATCTCGGCACGACCAATTCCTGCGTCGCCGTGATGGACGGCAACAACGCCAAGGTGATCGAGAACAGCGAGGGGATGCGCACGACGCCGTCGATGGTGGCATTCACCGAATCCGGCGAGCGCCTCGTCGGCCAGGCCGCGAAACGCCAGGCGGTGACCAACCCGGAGAACACGTTCTTCGCGATCAAGCGGCTGATCGGCCGGCGCTTCACCGACCCGATGGTCTCGAAGGACGTCGATCTCGTCCCGTACAAGATCATCGCCGGCGACAATGGCGACGCCTGGGTCGAGAGCCGCGGCAAGAAATACGCGCCCTCGCAGATCAGCGCCTTCATCCTGCAGAAGATGAAGGAGACCGCGGAGGCCTATCTCGGCGAGACCGTCACCGAGGCGGTGATCACGGTCCCGGCCTATTTCAACGATTCGCAGCGCCAGGCGACCAAGGATGCCGGCAAGATCGCCGGGCTCGAAGTGCTGCGCATCATCAATGAGCCGACCGCCGCAGCGCTCGCCTATGGCATGGAGAAAAAGGGCAGCGGCACGATCGCGGTCTATGATCTCGGCGGCGGCACCTTCGACATCTCGGTCCTCGAGATCGGCGACGGCGTGTTCGAAGTCAAATCGACCAACGGCGACACCTTTCTCGGCGGCGAGGACTTCGACAAGAACATCATCGACTATCTCGCTGACGAGTTCCGCAAGGAGCAGGGGATCGATCTGCGCAACGACCGTCTCGCCTTGCAGCGGCTGAAGGAGGCGGCGGAAAAGGCCAAGATCGAGCTGTCGTCGTCGATGCAGACCGACGTCAACCTGCCGTTCATCACCGCCGATCAGCACGGGCCGAAGCATCTCAATATCAAGCTGACGCGGGCCAAGCTCGAAGCGCTGGTCGACGATTTGATCCAGCGCACCATCGCACCGTGCCGCAACGCATTGCGCGACGCCGGGCTCAAGGCTTCGGAAATCAACGAGGTGATCCTGGTCGGCGGCATGACCCGGATGCCCAAGGTGATCGAGACGGTCAAGCAGTTCTTCGGCAAGGAGCCGAACCGCAGCGTCAATCCCGACGAGGTCGTGGCGATCGGTGCTGCGATCCAGGCCGGCGTCCTGAAGGGCGAGGTCAAGGATGTGTTGCTGCTCGACGTCACCCCGCTGTCGCTCGGCATCGAGACGTTGGGCGGCGTCTTCACCCGGCTGATCGACCGCAACACGACAATCCCGACCAAGAAGAGCCAGACCTTCTCCACCGCCGAGGACAATCAGACCGCGGTGACGATCCGCGTTTTCCAGGGCGAGCGCGAGATGGCTGCGGACAACAAGCTGCTCGGCCAGTTCGATCTGGTCGGGATTCCGTCGGCGCCGCGCGGCATGCCGCAGATCGAGGTCACCTTCGACATCGACGCCAACGGCATCGTCCAGGTCTCGGCCAAGGACAAGGCGACCGGCAAGGAGCAGCAGATCCGCATCCAGGCGTCGGGCGGCCTGTCCGAAAGCGATATCGACCGCATGGTCAAGGACGCCGAGGCGCATGCCGAAGAGGATAAGCGGCGCCGCGAGTTGGTCGAGGCCAAGAACAATGCCGACGCACTGATCCACACGACCGAACGCACCTTGCGCGAGAGCGGTGACAAGGTGGCGTCGGGTGACCGCACCGCGGTCGAGCAGGCGATCCAGGCGCTGAAGGACACGCTCGGCAGCGACGATGCCGCAGCGATCAAGGCCAAGACCGAGGCGCTCGGGCAGGCCGCGATGAAGCTCGGCGAGGCGCTCTACAAGGCGCAGCAGGAGCAGGCGGCGCCCGGCGGCGGCGGGCCGGCGTCCGGCGGGTCCTCTGCGGGCGGGTCCGGCGGTGACAACGATAAGGTCGTCGATGCCGATTTCGAGGAGGTTGACGACCAGAAGAAGCGCGGCTCGGCATAAGCCTCGCTTCGGCGCCGATGCCGATTGCAGGATCGCACCCCGGCGGCATGCCGCCGGGGTGACGTTCGCGGCCCAGACCTTCTCTCAGCCGATCCGATCGAACGATGGCAAAGCAAGATTTTTACGAGGTACTCGGCGTCTCCAAATCGGCCAGTGCCGATGACCTCAAGAGAGCTTATCGCAAGCTTGCGATGCAATATCATCCCGACCGCAATCCGGGCGACAAGACCGCCGAGCACAAATTCAAGGAGATCAACGAGGCCTACGACGTTCTGAAAGACGACCAGAAGCGCGCGGCCTATGACCGGTTCGGTCACGCCGCCTTCGAGCAGGGCGGCGGCCGGGGCCCCGGCGATTTCGCCTTTACCGGCGGGTTCGCCGATATTTTCGACGAGATGTTCGGCGAGTTCATGGGGGGCGGTCGCCGCGGCCCGCAGGGGTCGAGCCGCGGCAGCGATCTGCGCTACAATCTCGAGATCACCCTCGAGGACAGCTTCCGCGGCAAGCAGACCACGATCCGGGTCCCCAATCTTGTTGCCTGCGAACAATGCAGCGGGAGCGGTGCGGAGTCCGGCTCCAAGCCGGTCTCCTGTCCGACCTGCCACGGGCGCGGGCGCGTGCGCACCCAGCAGGGCTTCTTCTCGATCGAACGAACCTGCCCCGGCTGCCAGGGCGCCGGCCGGGTCATTGACAAGCCGTGCAAAGGCTGCGGCGGCCAGGGCCGGGTGCGACGCGAGAAGACGCTGTCGGTCAACATCCCGCCCGGGGTCGAGGACGGCACCCGCATCCGGCTCGCCGGCGAGGGCGAAGCCGGCGTGCGCAGCGCCGCCGCCGGCGATCTCTATATCTTCGTCACGGTGTCGCCGCATCGCATCTTTCAGCGCGATGGCGCCAACATCCATTGCCGGGTGCCGATCCCGTTCACGACCGCCGCACTCGGGGGCACGATCGAGGTGCCGACCGTCGACGGCAGCCGGGCGCGGGTCACGGTGCCGCCCGGAACCCAGTCCGGGCACCAGTTCCGGCTGAGGGCGAAAGGCATGAGCGTGCTGCGCTCGACGGCGCGCGGCGACATGTTCGTCGAGGCGACGGTCGAGACCCCGGTCAACCTGACCAAGCGTCAGCAGGAGCTGCTGCGCGAATTCGAGAAGGAAGGCGAGAACCACCGCATCCACCCCGAGAGCGAGGGCTTTTTTGCTCGCGTCAAGGAATTCTTCGAGGATTTGCGGGAATAGCTTCGCCTTCCCGGCGGGCAGCGGCCGGCGGCATTGCCAGCGGCAGGTGCCGGCCGCTGTACTGGCCGACGATGGCTCGGATCAGTAGCAGATCGGTGACGGACCTGCATAGGCGGTGCGCGGCGAGGTCGCCGCACCGCCGACGGCACCGGTCAGCCCGCCGACCAGTGCGCCAAGCCCGGCATTGCCGCCGATCGCACCCAGCGCCGCCCCGGCGGCAGCACCTGCCGCCCCGGTGCTGACCGCCCGGCATCCGGGAGTGACACCGCAACCTACGAGCGGCAGCGCGGCAACGAGAAAAACCATGGGCAGCCAATATCGTCGCATCCCGACGTCCTCGATCGGATCGCAGCCCTGCAGGCTGCTGCTATCCGACCCAACGGCGGGCGCCCTTGGCGAGTTCCGCGATCCCGCGATGCTCGCTATGTCACGCGCGATATTCGCTATGTTGTAAGGGAGAGTTCGCTAGGCGCCGGCGCTGCCACCGGGTTGCCCCTTGCCAGCACCGCTTCGAGGGCATTGCGGATCTCGGCAAGCTTGCCCGGATGGTCGACCTGATGGCCAAACAGGTTCTTGACGTAGAACACGTCCACGACCTTTTCGCCATAGGTCGAGATCTTGGCGCTCGAGACCTGCAGACTGAGCCGGGTCAATTCGCGGGTCAGCTCGAACAGCAGCCCCGGCCGGTCGCGACCGTTGACCTCGATCACGGTGTGCGAGGCACTCGCCTTGTTGTCGATCAGAACCCGTGGCGCCACGGTAAACACCTGGGTGCGGCTCGGAAAAGCGGGGCTGCGGGCGAGTTCGCGATGCGGCTTCAGATCGCCGGTCAGCACATTCTCGAACACGACCGACAGCCTGGCGAGCTTGTCCGGGCGGTCGAACGGTCCGCCGGCGAGGTCCTGGACCTGGAACGTATCGAGCGCCATCCCGTTCGACATCGTCATGATCCGGGCATCGACGATGTTGGCACCGCTGACCGCGAGCGCCCCCGCGATGCGCGAGAACAACCCGGCATGGTCGGCGGTATAGAGCGTGATCTCGGTGACCGAGCGGTCCCGATCGACCCGCTTTTCGACGGTCAGCGGGGCGCCGCTCGCCTCGGCCTCGCGCATCAGCCGGGCGTGCCGGGCATGGGTCTCGGCGTCAAACGAAAGCCAGTAGAACGGGTAGCCGCTTTTGGCAAAGGCGGCGAACTCGTCGGGACTGAAGTCGGGTAGCCGCTCACGCGCTGCATCGAGGGCCGCGGCGACTTGTGAATCGCGGGCTGCGGCGGTCAGCCCTCCCGACATCACCGCGAGCGCCTGATGATAAAGATCGCTCAGCAGTGCAGCTTTCCAGCCGTTCCACACATTGGGCCCGACCGCGCGGATGTCGGCGATGGTCAGCAGCAGCAGCAGCTTCAGCCGCTCCGGCGATTGCACCTGCGCCACAAAATCGGCGATCGTCTGCGGGTCGCCGATGTCGCGTTTGAAGGCGGTGCCGCTCATCAACAGGTGCCAGCGGACCAGCCAAGCGACCGTCTCGGTCTCCTCGGGTGACAGGCCGAGCCGCGGCCCGAGCTTCGCTGCGATGCGCTCGCCGAGCACCGAATGGTCGCCGCCGCGACCCTTGGCGATGTCGTGCAGCAGCACCGCGATATAGAGTGCGCGCCGCGACAGGATCGACCGGGCCAGCTCGGTGGCGAGCGGCAATTCGTCCGCGAACCGACCGGCCTCGATCCGGTGCAGGATGCCAATCGCAAACAGCGTGTGCTCGTCCACCGTGTAATGATGGTACATGTCATACTGCATCTGCGCGACGACACGGCCGAAATCGGGGATAAAGCGGCCAAACACGCCGGCTTCGTTCATGCGCCGCAGTGCGGTTTCCGGGTCCTTGGGCGAAGTCAGGATTTCGACAAACAGGCGGTTCGCCTCGGCATCTTCGCGCAGCCGCGCATCGATCAGCCGCAGCGACCGGCTGGCGCGGCGCAATGCCCGCGGGTGAATGTCGAGCCCGCTCTGCTGCGCGACATGAAAGAGGCGGATCAGCGCCACCGGGTCGTTGGCAAAAAACTCCTCCGACGGGATCGTCAGCCGCTCGCCGTCGAGCGTGAATCCGTCGAGGCCGCGCCGGCCGATCCCCCAGCGGGCCCAGGCGAGCCGCCGCTTGCGCTGCTGATCGGCTTCGAGGATCGCACAGAAGATCCGGGTCAGGTCGCCGACCTCCTTGGCCACCAGGAAATAGTGCTTCATGAAGCGCTCGACCCCGCGGCTGCCCGCGTGATCGGTATAGCCCATGCGGCGGCCGATCTCGCCTTGCAGGTCAAAGGTCAGCCGTTCCTCGGCGCGGCCGGAGAGGTAGTGCAGATGGCAGCGCACGGTCCACAGAAAGCGCTGTGCGCGGGAAAAGCGCTGCGCCTCCTCGGCCGACAGCACGCCAAGTCCGACCAGGTCGCCGACATCGGCGATGCGGTAGATGTACCTGGCAAGCCAGAACAGCGTGTGCAGATCCCGGAGCCCGCCTTTGCCTTCCTTGATGTTCGGCTCGAGCTGGTAGCGGCTGTCGCCGACGCGGCGATGGCGCTCGTCGCGCTCGGCCAGCTTGGCCTCGATGAACTGGGCGGCGCTGCCGCGCCGGATTTCGCTGTCAAAGCGCTTTTCGAGCTCGAAGAACAACCCCTCTTCGCCCCAGAGATAGCGCGCTTCGAGCAGGGCCGTGCGGATCGTCAGATCGGCATTGGCCTGGCGCAGGCATTCCTCGACCGAGCGTGTCGCGTGCCCGATCTTCAGCCGCAGATCCCACAGAATGTAGAGCAGCAGCTCGACCACCTGCTCGGTGTGCGGGGTCTGCTTGTACGGCAGCAGGAACAGGAGATCGAGATCGGAGGAGGGGGCCATCTCGCCACGGCCATAGCCGCCGACCGCGACCAGCGCCAGGCGCTCGCCCGAGGTCGGATTGGCCAGCGGGTAGATTTCTGCGGTGACCACATCGAACAGTGCGCGGATCAGCTGATCCATCAGAAAGCACTGCTCGTGCACCACCGCGGTGCCGTCGCCGGCGATCTCGAACCGGCGCCGGATCTCGGCGCGGCCGGCAGCGAGCGCCGCTTTCAGCGGGCCGACCAGCGGCGCGCGATCGAGGCTCGGGGCGGCGAGCGTGCGGGCTGCCGCCGAGAGCTCTTCGGCGACGCGGCGGCGGTCGATGATCTCGCGCTGCCGGGTGATCGTCGGCATCGCCCTGCGTTTCGCAGCAGCGCCTTGCGCGGCGCCCCGAGGCTTTGTGCCGACCCGACCGAGAGCGGCGGCCGAGCGCGAGAGCGAAGGGCGAAGACCGAGATTCATCGGCCGGCTCCAGTCATCTGGTCATAATCGGCCATCTGCCCATAATCGGCGATCCGGCCGCAATCCGCCATCCGGCCGCAATCGGCCCTCGGGTCACAAGTGGCGCCCGGCATCGACGGTGACGATCGACCCGGTCGTATGGGTCAGATGGGTGATGCAGGCCATCACGGCCAGCGCCACATCGTGCGCCTCGATCGCGCGTTTCAGCGGCGCCGCCGCGGCGGCCGCAGCCATCATCTCCTCGGTGCGGCCCGGGACGAAGCCGGTATGCACCATGCCGGGTGCGACGATCACGACGCGGATCTCGGGGGCGAGTACCCGCGCCAAGGCCATGCTCATCGTGTTGAGCGCGGCCTTCGAGGCGCCGTAGATGATCGAACTGCCGGTACCGTGCTGCGCTGCACCCGAAGAAATGTTGACGATGACCGCGTCGCCCGACCGGCGCAGCAGCGGCGCGAAGGCGCGGATCGTCGCGAACGGGCCGCGCACATTGGCGGTCAGAACCGCGTCGATCAGCGCGTCGTCGAGCGCTTCGAGATCATGGTGCGGCACCATCCGGGTGAAGCCGGCGGAATTGACCAGGATGTCGGCGCGGCCGAACCCGTCCTCGACCGCCGCTGCAGCCTGGCGGATCCGGGCGGTGTCCTCGAGCGGCAGATGCATCGCCCGGTGGCCGGCGCCGGGAAGCTCGGCGATCAGTGCGGCGGCGCGATCGGCGCCCTTGTTGTAGCCGACCACGACGCGTGCCCCGGCCGCTGCCAAGAGCCGCACGCTCGCCGCCCCGATACCGCTCGATCCGCCGGTCACCACCGCAACCTTGCCGCCGAGTGGCGCACCGCCGTCTGGTGCCATGTCCCGTCTTCCTTCCAGGTTCCGCCGCTGCGTCCGTCATGCGGAATGGGGGATGCTACCAGAGGGCGCGGCACCGATGCTTGCAAATCTGCGCGATGGGCAGGCCGGGACAGCGGCTGCCGTCGTGCGGTGGCAATCCGACGGCCCGGTTTCCCGGCGCGCAGCTCCGCAGACGGCGAACGGCCCGGCGGGGTGGGCCGGGCCGCGCCAAATGGGACCGTTCCAAATAGGGCCGCGCCAAATGCGGCGTCAGTTGGGATGGAAGACGAGGGTGCGCAATTCGATGCTTTCGCGCGGGAACGCATCGGGTGGGGTGGTCGGATCGGTGAACGAGGTGTGCGGCATGAAGCGTGCGCGCCCATCGGTCTTGGTGTCGGCGATCTTTAGGAGCAGCGCCTCCTCGCGCCGCATCTGCGGCACGTAATACCATTCGTGCTGCGGGTTCCATTTGACCGAATAGGTCTCGCCAACCCGCTCCCGGTAGACGAGATCGGACGGCACGAGGTCGGCGAAATCGACCGTGCGCGCATCGCACACCGCGAGCGGCGCATCCTGCAGCGGCCCGCGGATCGGTCGCCACAGGTTGATCACCTGGACCCGGCCTTTCAGCAGCTCCTCGGCGTCGTTGGGCAGCAGGTCGCGCACCCGCTGCGGGCCGGAGCGGGAGGTGTGGTCGACATGGACACGGGTTGCCGGCTGGCGCGGACCGCCGGCGGCACGGTCGGCCTGCCCCGGCACGCGGCGGCGCTGCAGATGGTCGAAGATAAAGACGCGGCTGGCCCCGGTCTGCTCGGCGATAAAGCGCTCGGCTTCCGGGTAATAGACGCGGCGCACCTCGTCATCGTCCCAGAAGTCGTGCACCGCGCTGTGCTGCTCGACGAGCGCAAATCCCTGTCGATCGAGCGCGATCTCCGACTGGATCGGGCGCATGCTGTGGATGCGCACCTGGTGCGGCTCGGGCCTCATGTTCGAGCGCTCGCCCGGGCCCGTCTCATAGGCGTAATAGCGCGGGCGCTCGGCCATCGGCGCCAGGTAGTTGAGCTCGCCTTCGACAAACGGCAGCTCGGCGGGACTGGTCATCCTCATTCTCCTTGATCACGACAGCGGGACGCCGGCGCAGCGCAACGATGGCGGAAGGACCGCCATCCGGGAGAGCGCTCGAAACTCATCCGAGATGCCGAACGGCACGACGCAGAAGGGCACGACGCAGAAGGGCGGCCGCTTGCGGGCGTCGCCCCGTCTCGTGCCCGGCATGTCATGGCACCGCCATCATATGAGTCTCGCTAACCCGGTCATCGTTGCCAGTGGAGCGTTGCTGGCGCTCTTGCGCTTAATTGATCGCGCCCGCATCTCTAGGCAAACGAGAGTTTCTCAGCCGCGGCTTAGATTTCCTCATTCGAGATGAGCCATCACCTGCCCCCGCTCGGGGCGCTGCGGGCGTTCGAGGCGGCGGCGCGGCATCTGAGCTTCAGCAAGGCGGCCGAGGAATTGTTCGTCACCCCGGCGGCGATCAGCCATCAGATCCACGCGCTCGAGCAGGATCTCGGCGTCAGGCTGTTTCAGCGGCTCAATCGCGCAGTCATGTTGACATCCTCGGCGCGGGTGTTGCTGCCGGGGCTGTCGGAAGGCTTTGCTGCGATCGAGGCCGCGGTCAGACGGCTGCGGGCGCATAACGACACCGGCACGCTGACCGTCACGGCCTCGCCATCCTTTGCCGCGAAGTGGCTGGTGCTGCGGCTGCACCGGTTTCAGGCGCGTGCCAACGAGGTCGATGTACGGATTTCCGCGACCGACGAGGTCATCGATCTGAGCAAGGGTGATTTCGACCTGGCAATCCGCTACGGCACCGGGCATTACCCGGGGCTCGAGGTCGAGCGGCTCTTCACCAACGAGGTGTTTCCGGCGTGCAGCCCGCAGCTCCTGGTTGCCGGTCCGCCGCTGCGGATCCCCGACGATCTGCGTCACCATGCGCTGATCCACGATCAGGCGGTCGAGCGCGACCCGTTGGTGCCGACCTGGCCGATGTGGCTCAAGGCGGCCGGGGTCAAGGATATCGCGGCGACCACCGGGCTCAGCTTCAACAACATGCATCTGGCGCTCGACGCGGCGATCGCCGGCCATGGCGTGGTGCTGGCCTACAGCACGATCGCCGCTGCCGATCTCGCCGCCGGGCGGCTGGTGCGGCTGTTCTCGCTGTCGCTGCCGGACCAGTTCGCCTATTACATCGTCAACGTGCCGGGGGCACTCGAACGGCCCAAGGTGCGCGCGTTTCGCGATTGGCTGCGCGAGGAGGCGGACCGGCAGCCCGAGCCGGTTCCTGTCTAGGCCGCCGCCAGGCGGCGACGCCCGGTGATGGTGCGCCACCAGCCGAGCCCGGCCAAGGCCAGCAGAGCCGAGCCGAGCAGTGCCAGCGATCCGGGCTCGGGCGTGTCGATGATCCCGGCGTCGATGCTGCTGAGGCTGTTCGCTCCAGCGCTGACGGTGACGATTTCGGTCAGCGAGTAGGGGCTGGCGATCGGCGGCACCGCGACGGTGGCCGACTGGTTGTCGAGCAACCCGGCGCTGAGCAGGCTGGCGGTACCGAATGGTATGTCCGAAGCATCGAAATAGGTGTTCATCGTTGCTTGACTGTTCTTGTAGACGCCGCTGATGTCGCTCACGAACTCCCTGATCTCGTTGGTCGAGGTGAAGCCCGTCTCGCTCAGCGACACGGTCAGCGTCCCGCCTGTGGTGCCGGTCGTCAGATCGAGCGAGGTCAGATCGAGGATCGGCTGGGACAGCAGCCCGACCGCGGGATAGCCGGTGCCGACATCGATGCTGGCGGTGAAATTGCCGATCGCACCGCTGTAGGAGGCGATGCCGGGGGTCGCCAGATCATTGACCGAGGCGGTGTTGACGCCGTCGGTCGCGGTCAGAAAGATTTCCGCGCGAGCCTGCGATGCGTAACCCGCCGCGACGGCCAATGCGACGACGGTCAGCGACGTGCGCAGAGTGTTCATGGTCCCGATCCTCTCGATCAACCCAGATACTTCAGCGATCAACTCAGCTGCTTCAGCCGAAATCCGCTACGGCCTCCGTGTTAGTATTTACAGAGTTGCGAAAAATTTCTCAATAAAATTCATCGTTAACGCGTAATACTTTTGGTTAATTTAACTATATTGTGATTTTGTTCGGCAGATTCCGACCGCTTTGGCCCGGCGATCCAATGCGGTGCCCGCCGGCACGGCGCTGATCGTCACTTTCGGCTTCTCCTGCGGCCTTGGGTTCAATAGTGTCGCCGCCGCATCACCTCAGGGGGGAAGCCATGCACCATCCGCGATTCATCATTATCGCAGCTTTTGCCGTGCTGATGGTCTCGGCCACTGGGCACGCCGCGACGCGGGTCTTCAAGGCGACTCTCAACGGTTCCAGCGAGGTGCCGCCAACCACCAGCACTGCGACCGGCACGGCAACCGCCAGCCTCGATACGGCAACCCGCCGGCTGAGCTGGGAGGTGACTTATTCGGGGCTTACCGGCCCCGCCAAAGCCGCCCATATCCACGGTCCCGCCGCGCCCGGCAGAAACGCCCCGGTCGCCGTCCCGCTCACCGGCAGCCTCGCCAGCCCGATCAAGGGCTCCGCCGTGCTGACCGCGGCCCAGGTGGCGAGCCTCGAGGCCGGCGACGACTACATCAACATTCATACCGCGAAGAATCCGGGCGGCGAAATCCGCGGCCAACTGATGCCGGCGCCGTAGCGGCGTCCGGATCGCCGCTGCCTCCTCGCCCGCGGCAATCGATCGCATCGCCGTCGCCAGCGGGCCGCACGCTCTCCGGGCGCGTGATCTCCTGGGCTGATTGGCCCCGCCTGTTGCGGCGCCGGGGCCGGAGGCGACGCCCAGCCGCGCGATTTCGCCGCGGCGGTGTGCATTTTGGTCCGGCGCCAAGTCCGGAACTTCCGAACCCTGCCAGAGTTTGTTCTCGGATTATCGTGAATGGAGCCTCGTTTTGGGGAAAACCGGCTCCCGATGGCCGAACCGGACCGACCACAACAATCGAGCGAGGGCTTTGGCAGATGAGGATCGCGCAGGTTGCGCCGTTATATGAGAGCTGCCCACCGCAACTTTACGGTGGAACCGAGCGAGTCGTCTCGCATCTGACCGAAGAGCTGGTGCGCCAGGGGCATGAGGTGACCTTGTTCGCGAGCGGCGATTCGCAAACCGCAGCGGTGCTGCAATCTCCTTGCGCCAGAGCGCTGCGCCTCGATCCCGATTGCCGCGACCCGATTTTCTACCATCTGATCCTGATGAACCGGGTGGCGCAATGCGCCGACCAGTTCGACATCGTCCACTTCCACGCCGATTTTCTGCAATTTCCGCTGTTCGCACCACGCTGGCACAAGACGGTGACGACTTTGCACGGCCGGCTCGACCTGCCGGACCTGCCGCCGCTGATGCGCGAATTCACGATGATGCCGCTGGTGTCGATCTCCGAGGCACAGCGCGCGCCGGTGCCATGGGCCAACTGGTATGGCACGGTGCAGCACGGGCTGCCGCCCGGGCTCTACTCGCCCGGCCGCGGTGCCGGTGGCTATCTTGCCTTCATCGGCCGAATCAGCCCCGAAAAGCGGCCCGACCTGGCGATCGAGATCGCCCGCCGCGCCGGGCTGCCGCTGGTGATTGCGGCCAAGGTCGACAAGGTCGACCGCGACTATTACAAGGAACGGATCGTCCCGCTGCTCGCCGACCCGTTGATCGAGTTCATCGGCGAGATCGGCGATGCAGAAAAGGGCGCTTTCCTTGGCGACGCCGCGGCGTTGCTGTTTCCGATCGATTGGCCGGAGCCGTTTGGACTGGCAATGATAGAGGCGATGGCCAACGGCACACCGGTGATCGCCTTTCGGCGCGGCTCGGTGCCTGAAATCGTCGACCCCGGCCTCACCGGGTTTGTCGTCGAGACCGTCGACGAGGCGGTCGCCGCGATCCCGCGCGCGCGGGCTCTCGATCGCCAGGCGATCCGGCGCCGCTTCGACGAGCGCTTCACGGTGGAGCGGATGGCACACGACTACCTGGCACTCTACGCCGAGGTGTTGCGGCGCGGCCCCGGCGCCGAACCCAGGGCCGGCGAACCCAGGGCCGGCGAACCCAGGGCCGGCGAACCCAGGGGCACCGAACCGGGGGCGACGGGCGTCCGCGCGGCGACCGCGCAAAACGGCTGAACACCGCCGCAGCACTCGCCTCGCGATGCCGCAAGCCACCGCTGCTGCGAGCGAGCCCTCCGCATTCTCGATCGAGGTGGCGCCCTTTCAGGAGCGCCGGCCGCGTGTTTTGAAACAGGGCGACACATTTGCGGTGTTTGGGCCGCGCGGCGATATCCTTGCCGCCGACCGCTCGCCCGAGGGCGTCTACCACCGCGACACGCGCTATCTGTCCTACCTCGAATTGCGCCTCGCCGGCGCACCGCTGTTGCTGCTCAGCTCGAATGTGCAGGAAGACAACGTCGTGCTGAGCGTCGATCTGACCAATCCCGACCTCGTCGTCGCGGATCGAGCTGCGGTCCGCGCCGAAATGATCCACGTCAACCGGCGCAAATACCTCTGGCAGAATTGCTGTTGGGAACGGCTGCTGGTGCGTAATTTTGACATGGTCGGGCACGAGCTGCTGCTGGATCTCTCCTTCGCCGCCGATTTTGCCGACATGTTCGAAGTTCGCGGCCAGAAACGGCCGCGGCGCGGGCGGTCGTCGATCGAGCGGTGCTCGGATTCGCTGGTCGTGCTGCGCTACGCCGGCCTCGACGGGGTCAAGCGAATGACCAGCCTCGGCTTCGAGCCGGCGCCGACCCGGCTCGACGGCACGACCGCGAGTTTCGCATTGTCGCTCGCACCGGGTGAGGCGATGGGGGTCGTGCTGCGGATCGCTTGTGACGAGGAGACGGCGGGCTGCGGCGCGGTCGGCCGGCGCTTCTACAGCTTGCTGCGCACCGCACGACGGGCGATGCGCACGACCAGCGGGCGAGCCGCCAGCCTCGACAGCTCGAACTCGCTGTTCAACGAGCTGTCCCGCCGTTCGGTCGCCGATCTGTACATGCTGATCACCGACACCGAGCACGGTCCCTATCCGTTTGCCGGCATCCCGTGGTTCAGCACCGCCTTTGGCCGCGATGGCATCATCACCGCGCTGCTGACGCTATGGGTCGATCCGCTGATCGCCAAGGGTGTCCTGAATTTCCTCGCCGCGACCCAGGCGACCGAAACCGCGCCCGAGCGCGATGCCGAGCCCGGGAAGATCCTGCACGAGATGCGCGATGGCGAGATGGCACGGCTCGGCGAGGTGCCGTTCGCGCGATATTACGGCAGCGTCGATGCGACCCCGCTGTTCGTCATGCTGATGGGCGAGTATTTCCGCCGCACCGGCGACATCGAGACGGTGCGATTGCTGTGGCCGAATGTCGAAGCCGCATTGCGCTGGTGCGACACCGACGGCGACCCGGATGGCGACGGCTTTGTCGAGTACCATCGCCGCGACGGCAGCGGTCTCGTGAACCAGGGCTGGAAGGATTCGCAGGACGCGATCTTTCACGAGGATGGCCGGCTGGCCGACGGGCCGATCGCGCTGTGCGAGGTGCAGGGCTACGTCTATGCTGCGAAGCAGCATGCCGCGGCACTGGCGCAGGCCCTCGGGCGCCCCTACACCGCGGCAGCACTGGCGCGCCAGGCCGAGTTGCTGCGCCAGCGTTTCGAGGCGGCCTTCTGGTGCGAAGAACTGGGAACCTATGCGCTGGCGCTCGATGGCAGCAAAACCCCGTGCCGGGTGGTGGCCTCGAATGCCGGGCATGCGCTCTTGACCGGGATCGCCGCCCCGGAGCGGGCCCGCCGGGTCGCCGATACGCTGCTCGGAACCGCGTGCTTTTCCGGCTGGGGGGTGCGCACGGTCGCGGTGTCGGCGGCGCGCTACAACCCGATGTCGTATCACAACGGTTCGGTGTGGCCGCACGACAACGCGCTGATCGCCTTGGGGCTCGACCGCTACGGCTTCAAGACGGCTGCGGCGCGGATCTTTGCCGGCCTGCTCGACGCCGCCGGCTACATGGAACCGCGCCGCCTGCCCGAGCTGTTCTGTGGCTTTGCGTGGCGCAAGCTGACTGCGCCCACGCTCTATCCGGTGGCCTGCATTCCGCAGGCTTGGGCCAGCGCCGCGGTGCTTGCCCTGGTCCAGGCCTGTCTGGGGCTGAGATTTGGCGCCGCCGAAGCCGAGATCCGGCTCGACCATCCGATCCTGCCCGAGTTTCTCGATAGCCTGCATGTGCGCGGGCTGCAGGGGGGCCGCGGCAGCGTCGATCTGAAGCTGCAGCGATCGGGCGCGGAGGTTGCGGTGACGGTCACTCGGCGCCAGGGAGAGGTGCCGATCGTGGTGTCGCGCTGAGGCGCGTCAAAAGCCGACGCCGAGCCGGGCGACCCGCGGCCCGAAATAGCCCTGCGGCAGCGACGGGGGCATGCCGAGCGCATGTTCCTCGCGGGTGACACAGCGCTTCGTCGCGTCGAACACGGCCTGCCAGCCGGGCGCCCCGGGTAGTGCCGCCAACAGGCACTGGTCGAAAAACGTGTAGACGCGGCCGGTCTGGCAACCGAAGGACGGCCGGTCGGCACGCGCCGCGGTCAGGATGATGCGGTTGGGGCGCCGCATCGCGCCGGCGGCAAAGCTGCCGGTGTAGCAGCCGGAGACGATGACGACCGTCGGCGCCGCGGCGCAGCCTCGCGACAGCGCCCGTGCCAACTCGTCCGGATGCAATGCCCGATCCGATCGCGCCAGCCACAAGCCCTCGCCGCGCTCGCCATGCGAGGTCAGGAAAACGAGGCAGCGATCGCCGGGTCGCGCCGGCAGCCGGGCGATCTCCTGCAGCAGGCGCGCCGCGGTAGCCGGCTCGACCCCGCCATGGAGTTCGCTGCGGCTGGCGCTCAACCGATGGATATCGGCGGCCGGCACCCCTGCGGCGGCGAGCCGTCGGGCGAGGGCGCGGGTGGCGTCGTCGAACACCGGCTCGGCATCGTCGCCGGCGGCGAGCACGACCTGCCAGCGCGGCACCGTCCGTGTCGCCGCCGCCACGCCGCCGGCCAGCAGTACCAGCCCCAGCCCGAGCCCCAGCCCTCGGGCGAGAACACGAGCCGATACCCGGGAGCGGAACCGAGGGGCCATCGAACCGCCTTTCACGCTGGTTGCGCAAGCGATGCTATACTCCGCCCGATCGAGAAAACCCGGCGATGGCGACCGGCCTCGCCGAGCACAGCCAAACGGGGAGGTACCGCCGTGCCGACATACATCATGCTCGCGAACTGGACCGACCAGGGCGCGCAAAAGGTCAAGGATTCGCCGCGGCGGCTCGACACCGCCAAGAAGGCGCTCGTTGAAATGGGCGGCGAGTTCAAGGGTCTCTATATGACGATGGGGGATTATGACCTGATTGCGATCTATGAGGCGCCGGACGATGCCGTCGCCGCCCGCTTCACATTGCTGCTCGGCATGCCCGGCACGCTGCGCACCAAAACCATGAAGGCGTTCCCCGAAGCAGCCTATCGCCAGATCATCGCCACGCTCGGCTAGTCGAGCCCGGCGAGTGCGGCGCCGCCGGGAACCTGCGGTGGCCGCCGCAGCAGCAGCAAGAGCGGCATCGCCGCGACCACCAGGATCATCATCAGCATGAAATCGTCGAGATAGGCAACCATCGCCGCCTGGCGCGTCGCCTCGGCATTGAGCGCCGCCACCCCCGCGGGTGTCGTCAGGCTGAAGGGTGCTGCCAGGCTGAAAGCTGGGCCGACCTGCGGGGCGCGGGCAAGCGGGTTGTCGGGCCGCAGCTGCTCGATCAGGCGCGAATGCACGACCTGAGTGTTCTGGTCGAGCAGCGCCTCGACGATCGAAATCCCGATGCTGCCGCCGATATTGCGCATCAGGCTGAAGATCGCGGTGCCCTGGGTCAGGGTGTGCCGCGGCAGCGTCGAAAAGGTGATGATGCTGAGCGGGGTGAAGACAAGGCCGAGGCCGATCCCCTGCGACACCCCGGTCGAGATCACCGGACCCATTCCCATATAGAGCGAGAACCCGGTCATCTGCCACATCGACACCGCGGTGACCACGAGCCCGCCGAGGATGATCAGCCGGGTATCGACCCGGCCGACGATGCGCGCGACGAGGATCATCGCGATCATCGTGCCGACCCCGCGCGGTGCGGTCACCAGCCCGGTCGTGAAGACCGGGTAGTTCATCAGGTCCTGCAGCATCGTCGGCAACAGCGTCATCGTGCCGTAGAGCGGGATGCCGACGAGGAACATGATCAGCGTGCCGGCGACGCAATTGGCGTCCTTCAAGAGCTCGCGGTTCAGAAACGAGCGTTCGTTGGCGGTCGCGGTATGGACGATGAACAGATAGAGGCACAGCCCGGCGATGATCGTCTCGATCCAGATCTCGGCCGAGCCATACCAGTCCTTCAGCTCGCCGCGGTCGAGCAGCATCTGCAGCGCGCCGATCGCCAGGCTCAGCGTGACAAAGCCGAAGAAATCGAACCCCTCGCGCTGCGCGCGGTGGGTTTCACGGATAAAGATCATGATCCCGCCGGCGGCGAGGATTCCGACCGGCAGGTTGATGTAGAAGACCCAGCGCCAGCTGTAGTCTTGGGTCAGCCAGCCGCCGAGCGCCGGGCCGATGATCGGGCCGAGGATCACCCCCATGCCCCAGATCGCCATGGCCTGGCCGTGGCGATGCGGCGGATTGATCTGCAGCAGCACGGCTTGCGACAACGGCACCAGGGCCGCCCCGCAGATGCCCTGGAGCAGGCGAAAGATCACCAGTTGCGCGAGGCTCTGCGAGATGCCGCACAGCGCGGAGGCGAGGGTGAAGCCGGTAACCGAGATCAGGAACACATATTTGATGCCGAACCGCCCGGCCAGCCATCCGGTCAGCGGCGTCATGATCGCAGCGGCGACGATATAGGAGGTCACCACCCATGCGATCTGGTCCTGCGAGGCCGACAGGCCGCCCTGCATGTGCGGCAACGCGACATTGGCGATCGTGGTGTCGACCCCCTGCATGAAGGTCGCCAGCATGATCGAAACGGTGATCCAGCCCCGGTTCGGCACCGGGGCAGCGATGCTAGAATTCACCGCGCCGCCGTCTGAGTGGTCCGATCATCAAGCCAGCCGAACAGCTGCTTCACCCGTTCCAGCATCGGCCGGTGATACCCCGTGTCGACCTCGACATCGGCACTGAGCCCGGCGGCGAGCCGATAGCGCGGATCGAGCTTGTCGAAGCTGAGCCGCACCGGCAGCCGCTGGACCACTTTGACCCAGTTGCCGGTGGCGTTTTCGGCCGGCAACAGCGAAAAGGTCAGCCCGGTCCCCGGGCTCAAGCTCTGAACCTTGGCGTGAAACACGACATCGGGATAAGTGTCGATCGCGATCGTGGCATCCTGACCCGGGTGCATGTGGGTGAGTTGGGTTTCCTTGAAATTGGCGGTCACCCAGATGCGCTTGGCCGAGACCAGCGAGAACAGCGTCGTCGGCATCGAGCCGGTGTCCACCCCCTGAACCCAGTCGCCGACCTGGAGCTGGTCGACCTTGGTGACGATGCCATCCTCGGGCGCGCGCACCACCGTGTAGGACAGGTTCAGCTCGGCGCGATCGAGTGCGGCCTGGGCATGCTGCACCATCGGATGGTCATCGACCGGGATGTCGGGATCGCCGCCAAGGCTGGCGAGGGCGCTGGCGACGTCCTCCGCTTTCGCGGCGAGTTGCTCACGGGCGATCTTGTAGGCGTGGTTGGTCTGGTCGTATTGCGACTGCGAGGCGGTGCCGGTAGACAGGAGCCGCTGCTGGCGCTGCAGCTCGCGCTGCTGATACATCAGCGTCGCCTCGGTCGCCGCGGCATCGGCCTTCTTCTCCTGATAGGTGGCCTTCATCGCCTCGATCTGAAGTTTGACCGCGGCGAGCTGGGCCTTGGCTTCCTCGACGGCGATGCGGAACGGGCGCTGATCGAGCGTGAAGAGCACCTGGCCGGCCTTGACGCGCTCGTTGTCGTGCACATCGACCGTCGCGACCCGGCCCGATATCTCGTTGCTGATCGAGACCCGCGCCGCATCGACATAGGCATCATCGGTCGACACATATTGCCCGCTCGTCAGATACCACCAGCCGCCGGCGACCAACACGATGATCGGGCCGAACAGCATCAGCGGCAGCCGCAGCCGCTGCCGCCAGGACCGGTGCCGGCGGCTGATCGCCGGCCGCCCCTCCACGGCGGCGCGCAGCGCGCCGAGTGTCGGAGCCGCTTCGTCGTCGGCTGAAGTCGTCATTGCTGGCCCCCGACCGGCGCCAGCGCGGTCCCGAGCGCCATGCGACGGCGCATCGCGCGCTGGCCCGGCGGCTCCTGCGGCTCGGACGGCGTCGCGGTTTCGGCAAGACTGCGGTGAACCCGGCGCAACAGCTCGACGAGAAGCCGCCCCTCATCCTCGGACAGGCTGGCGAACGCCTCGCGCCGCACCTCGGCCGACAGCTCCAGGATGCGGGTCAGGATCGGCCGCGCCTTCTCGGTCAGGAACAGGCGGCGGGCGCGGCGATCACCGGGGTCGAGGCGGCGCTCGATCCAGCCGTCCTCCTCCATCCGGTCGATCTGCCGAACGAGCGTCATCGGCTTGATTTCGAGCAGATCGGCGAGACCGGCCTGGTGGATACCCTCATGCCGGGCGAGATAGCCCAGGACGCGGCATTGCGACCGGGTCATGCCGAGGAACAGCAACGCCTGGCGGTTGAAACGCCGCTCAAACAGGCGGGCAACATCGTGGACGAGATAGCCGAAGCTGCGTTCGAGTTTCATCTGGCTGCTGGACTACTAAAAGAACTGTCCCTCGGTGATAATAAGCTATGATACGGAAATTGCACGCGGCGCCATCCGTTTCCGATCGCGCAGCTGGTAGAACGGAATTCGATGGCTCGCCGCGCTTACCCGGCCCGCTCGGTCTGCAGGCCGCCGACGCCCGCCGGCACCCGCGGGCGCGCCTCGCTGCGGGTGCGGCGCACCAGCAGCAATAGCGGGATCATCCCCAGCACGACCACCAGCATCAGCGCATAGACATCGATATAGGCGACCATCGAGGCTTGGCGCGTCACCTCGGCATTCAGTGCTGCGATGCCCGTGGGCGTCGTCAGGCTATAGGGCGTCGGCAGCTGGGGCGCCCGTGCCAGCCAGTTCTCGGGACGCAGCCCTTCGATCAGACGCGAATGGACGATCTGAGTGTTCTCGACCAGCAGCGCCTCGAAAATCGAGATGCCGATGCTGCCGCCGAGATTGCGCATCAAGCTCCGGAGTGCCGTCCCCTGGGTCAGCATGTGCCGCGGCAGTGTCGACAGCGCCAGGGTGTTGAGCGGGACGAAGGTGCAACCGAGACCGAACCCTTGCAGCAGCCCGGAGGTGATGACCGGTCCCATCCCCATCTGCAGCGAAAACCCGGTCATCACCCACAGCGAGACCACGGTCAGCAGCAGTCCGCTCAGGATCAGCACCCGGCTGTCGACGCGGTTGACGATCCGCCCGACCAGAAACATCGCCAGCATCGTGCCGACACCGCGCGGTGCGGTGACGATCCCGGCGGTGAACACCGGATAGTTCATCAGCGATTCGAGCATGGTCGGCAGCAATGCCAGGGTGCCGCTGAGGATCGCGCCGACGAAGAAAATCAGGATTGTTCCGGCTGCGAAATTCGGGCTCTTGAGCAGATCCCGGTTGAGAAACGAGCGCTCGCCGGTGGTCAGCGTATGGACGATAAACAAGTAGATCGCCACGGCGGCGATCGCCGCTTCGACCCAGATCTCGGTCGAGTTGAACCAGTCCTTGAGCTCGCCGCGGTCGAGCAGCATCTGCAGGGCGCCGATGCCGATGCTCAACGCGATGAACCCGAAAAAATCGAAGGCTTCGCGGTGCGTCCGGCGGGTCTCGCGAATGAACACGAAGATGCCCAAGGCGGCGAGCAGGCCGAGCGGCAGGTTGATGTAGAAGCACCAGCGCCAGCTGTAGACCTGGGTCAGCCAGCCGCCGAGGACCGGACCGCAGATCGGCCCCAGCATGACCCCGATACCCCAGACTGCGATCGCCTGCCCATGCCGCTCGGGCGGGTTGATCTGGAGCAGCGTCGATTGCGACAGCGGCACCAGGGCAGCGCCACAGGTGCCCTGCAGAAAGCGGTAGAAGACCAGTTCGCCGAGGCTTGTGGCGCTGCCGCACAGCGCCGAGGCAAACGTGAAGCCGAGCACCGAGACCAGAAAGACGTATTTTATGCCGAGCCGTCCGGCCAGCCAGCCGGTCAGCGGCGTCATGATCGCGACAGCGACGATGTAGGAGGTCAGAACCCAGGCGATCTGGTCTTGCGCCGCCGACAGGCTGCCTTGGATGTGGGGCAGGGCCACGTTGGCGATCGTGTTGTCGACGCCCTGCATGATCGTCGCCAGCATGATCGAGGCGGTGATCGCCCGCCGGCTGGCGATCGGTCCAAGCGCCGCGCCCCTCACCGCGGGCCCTGATATCGATAGAGCATCGCTTATCGGCGCCGAACCACCATGCGGGCATTATATGTCGATATGGCGACACCACTCGCGCTGATCCCATGCGGCAGGTGTCCGGAAATTCGATGGGTCGCGCGGTAGCGGGGGCCTGCGCTAGCCGGCCGGGCCTGGCCGCATGCCGCGTTCGAGCGCCAATCCGACCTCGACCCGCGGTCTCGGCCGCAACAGCAGCAGCAGACCGGCGGACGCGATCGAGATCACCATCATCACGACAAAATCATTGAGATAGGCGACCATCGCCGCCTGCCGGGTCACTTCGGCGTTCAATGCGGCGATACCGGGCGGGCTCGCCAGGCTGTAGGGCGCGACGAGATAAGGCGCATGGGTCAGCGGGTTGTCCGGCCGCAACCGCTCGACCAGGCGGGAATGCACGACCTGCGTGTTCTCGGTCAGCAAAGCCTCGAGCACGGCGATGCCGATGCTGCCGCCAAGATTGCGCATCAGGCTGCGCAATGCGGTTCCTTGGGTCAGGATTTCGCGCGGCAGATGCGACAACGCGATCGTATTCAGCGGCACGAAGGTGCAGCCAAGGCCGAACCCCTGCACAAGGCCGGAGACGATGACCGGCTGCATCCCCATCTGCAGCGAGAACAGGGTCATCTGCCACATCGAGATCGCGGTCAGCACCAGTCCAATCAGGATCAGCAGGCGGTTGTCGACCCGGTTGATCGCCCGCGCGACGACGAACATCGCGATCATCGAGCCGACGCCACGGGGTGCGGTGACGAGACCGGTGGTCAGCACCGGGTAGTTCATCAGGTCCTGCAGCATCGTCGGCAGTAGCGCCAGAGTGCCGTTCATGATCAGCCCGATCAGGAACATCAACAGCGTGCCCACGACAAAATTGACGTCTTTCAACAGATTGCGGCTGACGAACGAGCGGTCGGTCGTCGTCGCGGTATGGACCACGAACAGGTAGAGCGCTACCGCCGCCACCGCCGCCTCGATCCAGATCTCGGTCGAGCCGAACCAGTCCTTCAGCTCGCCGCGGTCGAGCAGCATCTGCAACGCGCCGATCGCCAGGCTCAGCGTCACAAAACCGAGCAGGTCGAACGGCTCGCGATGCGCATGCCGGGTATCGCGGCCGAAAATCAGCATGCCGAGCGTGGCGATGACCCCGACCGGCAGGTTGATATAGAAGCACCAGCGCCAGTTGTAATCATAAGTCAGCCAGCCGCCGAGCACCGGGCCGCAGATCGGTCCGAGGATCGTGCCGATGCCGAACACGGCCATCGCCTGGCCGTGGCGCTCGACCGGGTTGATCTGTAACAGCACCGCCTGCGACAGTGGCACCAGCCCGGCACCACAGATGCCTTGCAGGCCGCGATACAGCACCAGCTCGGTCAGGCTGGTGGCGCTGCCGCACAGCGCCGAGGCGAACGTAAAGCCGGCGACCGACAGGATGAAGACGATCTTGATGCCGAAGCGGCCGGCGAGCCAGCCGGTCAGCGGCATCATGATCGCGGCGCAGACGATGTACGAGGTCAGCACCCAGGCGATCTGGTCGAGCGAGGCCGACAGGCTGCCGCGGATGTGCGGCAGCGCCACGTTGGCGATCGTGGTGTCGAGCCCCTGCATGATATTGGCCAGCATGATCGCCAGGGTCAGCGCCCCGCGATTGGCGGCCGGCGGTCGCGGCGCGCCCCTCAAGCCGCTGCCTCAGGTATCTCGGGGTGCGAGCGGCCACCGCCGGAATCGCCGTCGCTGTCCAAGCGCGCTGGCAAAGGCGCGTTTCCTCCGCGGGCGGGGCGGGCTTGTGCCCGGTTGCAGAATTGTGACCGATCATAGGAGTCGGAAACAAAAATTCAAAAACTTGCGTCTGTGCGCAATTGCGTGGCTGGCAATCGAGAATTCGATGGCTGCGACCAGGCGTCGTCCGGCATGCGCTCCGACGCAGCGGGCTTTTGCCGCGCGGCGGGCTTGCCGGTGGCTGCCAGCAGTCGCACAATCACCGGGACCACCGCGCTGCGCCCGACTGCTCGGACATGGCAACTGCACCCGGAGAGCCTCCATCGCCTGATCCTGCAGCGACGGCCGGGCTGTCGCTGACCGATGCGCTGATCGCCGGCGCCGAGCCGGCGTCCTGGGCGCGCTATTGCCGGCTGGCAGCCGAACTCGAAGGCCGGCCCGCTATTGTGCCGGCGCCGGCGCCCGGCTCGCTCGAATGGCAGCGGCGCCAGGACCAGCCGGTGCTGCGAACGGGTCAGCCGCTGCCAGCAGAAGCGCTCGCCGCCGGGTGCCGGCGGCTGGCCCGGCGCGGTACGCCAGCACCCTTCACCGGGGCGCCGCCACCCTTCGGGGCGGCCGGGAGAGACGCCTATGATGCGTTTCTCGCAGCGCATCGCGGCCCCGAGGCGCTGCTGGCGCAGCTCGACGGGCTTGAGGCAGAGGTGGTCGCAGCCTTCGCCGCGGCTGGCCGGGCCGGGCGGTTGCGTGCCACCGGGTTTCATCACGGCACGCGGGTCGAGATCGGCGCCGACTGGTTCGACCACGCGATCTTCGATTTCGCCCGCAACACGATCCGGCTGCCCGATGGCTCGACGATCGCCGGCGTCTCGATCTCGTGGGATGTGACGGATGCCCCGCCTGCTGCGGGCGCAGCCGACACCCGAGGCGACCCCGGCCGGCAGCGGCGGCAGCGTCCGGCTCAGGCGATGCTCCGTCAGGCGCTGGCGACGCTCTGGGAGCGCCAGGCGTTCGGTGTCGGCACCGGCAATGAGCGGGTGCTGGCGCTGGTGTTGCGCGAGCTCGGCCTGTCACCGGCCAATCCCCCCTACGGCTTCAAGAGTGCCGAGACCGTCCGCAAGCTCCGCAAGGAGCTCAAGATGTCGCTGTAGCAGCGGCTGGCCCGCCTGCCAAACCCGCCAGTGCGCCAGCTTGCAAGCTGGCCGCTGGCATCCCTCCGATGCGCGCCCATTTCGTTCCCGGGTCATGCCGGGCGACGGGCCATGGCGCGATCGAACAGGAGAGATGCCTATGGCTGGCGCGCCGGCAATCCGATCTTCATCCGAACCTGCCGTCGGGATGCCGACAATGTCGCAACACACCGGCGCCGGCGGCTTGTCCGCGGCGCGCGCCGAGCTCGCCGCGGCGATCGGCGAACTCGAGAATGCCGGCGCCGAACTTGCGGCGGCCCAGGCACGGGCGACGCGGCTCGCCGCCGTCGCCGCCGAGTGGGCCCGGCACGAAACCGAGCTGGCGGCGCTGCAGACCGCCGACCAGGAACGGCTCGGTGCCTGGCTCGCCGACGATGGCGGCGCTCCCCGCCCCGAGCCCACCCCTGCCGTTGTTGCCGCGGAACAGCGGCGAGAACCGCTGCAGCGCGAGCTCGCTGCCGCGCATCTCGCGCTGCCCGAGGCCGAACAGTCGTTCCGCCACCACGCGGCCCGGGTTCGTGCGCTGCAGAGCCGGCGCGATGCGGCCGTTTGCACCGCGGCGGTCGAAGCTGCACGGCATTATGCGATGGCCTATCGGGCGGCACTGCTCGTCGCGCTCGAACACGAAGCCGTGCTGCACGGGCTGCGCAGCGAATTGATGGCCCGCGGCGACCGGGCCGACGATGCGCCGGGTGCCGCCAGCGCCGCTGCCCGGATCGGCGAGCTGATCGCCCAGACGAAGCGCACCGCCGCGGTACGGCACAATCCGCAACCCGGCCGAACGCTGCTCGCGGCGTTGGCATCGGATCCCCGGGCAGCTCTTTAGGCCAAGGCAGCTCTTTAGAGGAGGCGGGATATGCGAACGCATCGATTGATCGCCCCCGACGGCATGGCCCCGACCATGATCGAGCTCGCCGGTGGCGCCCAACTCCCAGTGCCGCCCGACGGCATCGTCGAAATCCCGCACGCGCTCGACCTGCCGGGCGATCCCGGTGTGTTCGAGCCGATCGATCGCACGGTCGAGACACGCTGGCTGGGCCAGCTCCTGGCTCTCGGCTTCCGCCCGCTGCCGCCCGCGGGCCCGACCGCCGCGCGTCCCACCGCCGGCCGCTATGATGGCGACAGCTTCTTCGACCAGACGCTGGGCCTGCCGCTCTGGTGGTCAGGCAATGCCTGGCGGACCGCCGCCGGCGAAGCGGTCTGAAACCCCGTCCGCAGTGGCGCAGGCGCGGGCGATGACCTCCATCGGCCGCATCCCGGCAGTGCGCATCACCCGGATGGTCGGCGCGTGGTCGCGCTTGGCGAGCCGGCGGCCGGCCGCGTCGGTCACCAGCGGATGGTGGCGATAGCGCGGCGTCGCCAGCCCGAGCAAGGCCTGCAGCACGCGGTGGATGTGGGTTGACGGAGCGAGATCCTCGCCGCGGGTGACCAGGGTCACGCCCTGGATCGCATCGTCGACGGTGACCGCCAAGTGGTAGCTCGCCGGCACATCCTTGCGCGCCAGCACGATATCGCCGAGCAGCACCGGATCGGCGGCGATGCGCCGCGGCGTGCCGTTTCCCTCCTCGACCCAGTCGAGTGGTCCGCTCAGCGCCAGCGCGCGGGCGAGATCGAGCCGCACAGCGTAATCGAGCCCGGCCTCCCGCCTGCGGGCGCGCTCTTCGGGTCCGAGCCGGCGGCAGGTGCCGGGATAAATCGCGCCGATCTCGCCCTGCGGCGCGCCGCCGGCGCTGGCGATCTCGGCCCGGATGTCGCGTCGCGTGCAGAAGCACGGGTAGAGCACGCCCAGCGCGTCGAGCCGGTCGAGTGCGGCGCGATAATCGTCGAAATGCTCGGATTGGCGGCGCACCGGGCCATCCCAATCGAGGCCGAGCCAAGCCAGATCTTCGATGATTGCCGCCGCGTATCCATCGCGGCAGCGCCTGCGGTCGATATCCTCGAGCCGCAGCAGAAAGCGGCCGCCCGCAGCCCGCGCCGTGCGCCAGCCTTCGAGCGCCGAGCGGACATGGCCGAGATGTAGATACCCGGTCGGGCTCGGCGCAAACCGGGTCACAACCGCCGGCGCCGGCGTCACCGGCACCGCCGCGGGTGACAGCGGGGCGGTGTTTCGGCTATGGCTGAGCCACCGGTTCCGCCTTGCGAAAGACCGCGCCGATGATGACCAAGCTCTCCGGCCCATCTCACCCGCCCGCTTCGGGCGGCAAGCCCCGCCACCTGGTGGTCCTGTTGCACGGGCTCGGCGCCGACGGCAACGACCTGATCGGACTTGCGCCCTATTGGGCGCGGCTGCTGCCCGAGGCCGAGTTCCTGTCGCCGAATGCGCCCTTTCCCTGCGACATGGCGCCCTATGGCTACCAGTGGTACAGCTCGCAGGATCGCAGTCCCGGCGCGCAGCTCGCCGGGGTGCGGGCGGCGGCGCCGATCCTCGACGCCTTTATCGACGAGGCGCTGGCCGAGCGCGGCCTCGATGCCAGGGCACTGGCGTTGGTCGGGTTTTCGCAGGGCTCGGTCATGTCGCTCTATGTCGGGCCGCGGCGGGAGCAACAGATTGCCGGCATCATCGGCTATTCGGGACGGCTCGTGGCACCCGACCTCCTGGCGAGCGAGCAGCACTCGCGGCCGCGCATCCTGCTGGTCCACGGCACCGCGGACCCGCTTGTTCCCTATGCGGCGATGGCCGAGGCCGAGCAGGGCCTCGCAGCCGCGGGCGTCCCGGTCGAGAGCCTCGGCTGCCCCGGCATCGGCCATTCGATCGACGAGAACGGGCTGCGGCGCGGCGGGCAATTTCTCAAGGAGGTGCTGGTTGTCGAGGATGCGCCGGTCGTCACGGATGGGCCGGTCGTTACGGATGGTCAGCGGGGGCCGAAATCTTGACCACGCCGCCTTCGTCCAGCAGCGGCGTGATCAGCGCCAGCATCTTTGCTGAATCCCATTTCGCCTCGCCTTCGACCCGGCCCAGCACCCGGCCCTTGCGGTCGATCAGAAAGCTGGTCGGCAGGCCGTCGACCTTGAACGCCTGGGCGACCGTGCTGTTCGGATCGAGATAGGTCTTGACCGATTTGAGCCCGAGCTTTGCGACAAACGGCGCCACCGCCTTCTCGCCGCCGATATCCTCGGAGATCGCCAGCACCGTGAGCTTGTCGCCGAGCCGGGTCTGCAACCGTTCGAGGGACGGCATCTCGCTGCGGCAGGGCGCGCACCAGGTGGCCCAGAGATTGACCAGCACGATTTTGCCGGCGAAATCGGCAAGGGTGAGCCGGTGGCCCGCGGCGTCGGCGAAGGCGATCTTGGGCGCCGGCTGCGGTGCGGCCAGCGGAACGAACACACCCAATGCCGGCGGGTCGGCGGGACCGGCAGCCGGCGGCGCCGCCATGGCCGCCGCGCCTGCGGTGAACAGCAAGAGAGCCGCCAGCGCGGCACAGCCCGACTTCATCGATCCGTTCCCTGGTTCCGCTCGCACGCGACCATGACCCGCGCCAAGCCAGCACCGCAACACGCCGACCAGGCTGCCGGCGGAGCGAACCCGCAATGGGGCGGGCGGTTCGCCGCCGGTCCGGCCGAGATCATGCGCCGCATCAACGCGTCGATCGATGTCGACCGCCGCTTGTGGGCCGAGGATATCGCAGGCTCGCAGGCGCATTGTGACATGCTGGTGGCGCAACACATCCTGTCGCCCGAAGATGGCGCGGCGATCACGCGGGGTCTAGCGCAAATCCGCACCGAGATCGAAGCCGGGCATTTCGTCTTCAGCGACGTGAACGAGGACATTCATATGAATGTCGAGGCCCGGCTCGCCGATCTGATCGGTCCCGCGGCCGGCCGCCTGCATACCGCACGCTCGCGCAACGACCAGGTCGCGACCGATCTGAAGCTGTGGCTGCGCGCGGCGATCGACCGGCTCGACAGCGCGCTGCGCGAGTTCCAGCGTGTTCTGCTCGATCGCGCCGAGGCCGAGGCCGGGACGGTGATGCCGGGCTTCACCCATCTGCAGATCGCCCAGCCGGTGACCTTTGGCCACCACCTGATGGCCTATGTCGAGATGGCCGGGCGCGACCGCGGACGGTTTGGCGATTGCCGGCGCCGGTTGAACGAGTCGCCGCTCGGTGCTGCGGCGCTGGCCGGCACCTCGTTTCCGATCGACCGCGCTGCGACCGCCGCGGCACTCGGCTTCGACCGGCCCGCCGCCAACTCGCTCGATGCCGTCTCCGACCGCGATTTCGCGGTCGAGTTTCTTGCCGCCGCGGCACTCGCCGGCGCGCATCTGTCGCGTTTCGCCGAGGAGATCGTGATCTGGTGCAGTGACGCCTACGGTTTTATCGCACTGAGCGACGCCTTCACGACCGGTAGCTCGATCATGCCGCAAAAGCGCAACCCTGACGCCGCCGAGCTGGTGCGCGCCAAGACCGGGCGGCTCAATGGCGCGCTCGTGGCACTGTTGACCGTGATCAAGGGGCTGCCGCTCGCCTATGGCAAGGATTTGCAGGAGGACAAGGCTCCGGTGTTCGAGGCGGCCGCCGCGCTCGAACTGGGTCTCGCCGCGACCATCGGGATGGTGCGCGATCTGCAGCCCGACCGGGCGCGGATGCGCGAGGCTGCCGGCCGCGGCTACGCCACCGCGACCGATCTTGCCGACTGGCTGGTGCGCGTCGCCGGTCTGCCGTTTCGTCAGGCCCACCATGCCACCGGCCGGATCGTACAGCGGGCCGAGGCGCTCGGGCGCGGTCTTGCCGAACTGCCGCTCGCCGAATTGCAGCAGGTTGAGCCGGCGATCACTGCTGCAATCTATGACGTGCTCGACCCTGAGCGGTCGGTCAACAGCCGCACCAGCCTCGGTGGCACCGCCCCCGAGCGGGTGCGCATGGCGGTGGCCGCGGCGCGGAAGAAGTATCTCGGGTGATGCTGGCGAGGCGCCGCCCGGCTCTCCGAGGGCCGCGGCTCTTCGCTGGCGCCGTCGGCCGGCGGGCGGAGGCGAGGAACGACCGGCGGCTGCCGTCGGCGCGCCGGTTCCGCTCCCGCGCACCGCTGCCGTTTCTGCTCGCGCTCCTGCTGCTGGCACCGGCGCTCGCCGGCTGCGGCAAGAAGAACGCGCCAATGCCGCCGCCCGGTGGCACCAACACCTATCCGCGGTCCTACCCGCATGAGTGAATTCTTTGCCTATCGCGGCGGCGAGCTGCATGCCGAGGAGATCCCGGTCGGCCGCATCGCGGCCGCGGTCGGGACCCCCTTCTATCTCTATTCCGCAGCGGCGCTGACCGCCGCCTATCGGAGCTTTGGCACTGCTTTTGCCAGCGGCGGCGTGCTGATCTGCTTTGCCGTCAAGGCCAACTCCAACCTCGCCGTGCTGCGTCTCTTCGCCCGGCTCGGAGCCGGTGCCGACGTCGTCTCGGAGGGCGAATTGCGCCGCGCGCTTGCCGCTGGCGTGCCGGCCGACCGCATCGTCTTTTCCGGTGTCGGCAAGACCAGAGAGGAGATGACGGCCGCACTTGCGGCCGGGATCCGCCAGCTCAATGTCGAATCGGTACCGGAATTGCGCGAACTCAGCGCGGTCGCGACCGGGCTCGGGCGGACGGCGCTGGTGGCGCTGCGGATCAACCCCGATGTCGATGCGCTGACCCACGCCAAGATCGCCACCGGCAAGAAGGAGAACAAATTCGGCATCGATCTCGGCGAGGCGGTGGCGGCCTATCGCCTGGCCGCGTCGCTGCCGGGGATAGTACCCGTCGGTGTTGCCGTGCATATTGGCTCGCAGGCCGGCGGGCTCGGGCCGTTTCGCGAGGCGTTCATCCGGCTGGGCCGGCTGGTGCGCGAACTGCGCTCGACCGGGCTAGCGGTTTCGTGCGTCGATCTCGGCGGCGGCCTCGGCATCCGCTACCGCGATGAAGAGCCGCCGGCGATCGCGGAGTACGCGGCGCTGATCCGCGCGATCTTCACCCCGCTCGATCTCGCCGTGACGCTCGAACCGGGGCGCGCGCTCGCCGGCCCCGCGGGGCTGCTCGTCGCCCGCGTCGTCTATGTCAAAGCGGGGACGGGCAGGCGCTTTGTGATCCTCGATGCGGCGATGAACGATTTGATCCGCCCGGCGCTCTACGGCGCCTGGCACGACATCATCGCCGTCCGCAGTCCCGGTCCGGCGGTCGCGCTCGCTCCCGCCGATGTCGTCGGCCCGATCTGCGAAACCGGCGACACCTTTGCCGTCGACCGGCCGCTGCCGCCGCTCGCCGCCGGCGATCTCGTCGCCTTCACCGCTGCCGGAGCTTATGGCGCGGTGATGAGCTCGACCTATAACAGCCGGCTCTTGGTGCCGGAAATCCTGGTCAGCGGGGACCGCTTTGCCGTGGTCCGGGCGCGGCCGAGCTTTGCCGACATGCTGTCGCTCGATAGAATTCCGGATTGGCTCGATGCTGTCGCCGCCGATGCGGCGGGCGAGCGAGGTGCCTGATGACCGATCGCCCGGACGATCCGCCTGCGCCGTTGCTGCTGCGCTTGCGCCTTCGCCTCGCCGGTGCGGCGCTGTGGTGGGAGCGGGCCTGGCCGGCGCTGTGGCCGGCGCTGTTCGTGGCCGGCCTGTTTGTCGTCCTGGCGCTGTTCGGCCTCTTTGCGCTGCTCCCCGGTCTTGTTCACGCCGCCTTGCTGCTGGCGTTCGGCGCCGCCTTGCTGCTGGCACTGCGGACCGCCGGGCGCGATCTGGCGATGCCTGGCCGTGCGGCCGCGCGGCGCCGCCTCGAGCGGGCAAGCGGGCTCGCACACCGCCCGCTCGAGGCGCTTGCCGACCGGCCGGGGGCGCCGCTCGATGTGCCGGCCGCACGGCTGTGGGAGGCGCACCGCCAGCGCATGGCCACCGCCGCACGCCGGTTGCGGGTCGGCTGGCCCGCGGCCGGGCTCGCCAACCGCGACCCGTGGGGGCTGCGCGCCCTCTTGGCGCTGGTGCTGCTGCTCGGCGCGATCGATGCGGGCGGCGACTGGCGCGACCGGTTGCTGCGCGCGGTCACCCCGGCGCTCGATAACGGCATCCCGGCGCCGGCCGCCAGCCTCGATATCTGGGTGACGCCGCCCGACTATACCGGGCTGCCGCCGCTGTTCCTGCGGCCCGGCGAGACGCAGACGATCCCGGTGCCGGTCGGCAGCAAGCTCCTGGCGCAGGTTCATGGCGGCGGTGCCGTGCCGCGGTTGGCGATCGATGCGACCCGCCGCGACTTCGACGCTATCGACAAGGAAAACTTCCGCGCCCAGCAGATCATGAAAGCGGGCCGGCGCATCACCGTGTCGCAGGCGGGCGAGGTGCTCGGCAGCTGGCGGATCGCGATCATCCCCGACCACCCGCCGACCGTTGCTTTCGTCCGCCCGCCGGCGGCGACCCTGCGCCAGGCGCTGCGCATCGACTACCGCGCCAGTGACGATTACGGGGTCGAGAAGGTGACCGCGGTGATCCGGCTCGCGCGCACCGCTGCGGACCCTGCTCGCGGCGGCAAGCAGGCGGCGCCGATCACGCTCAGCCTGCCGCTGCCCGGCTTGCATCTGAGAAAGGCGCAGGCGACCAGCTACCATGATCTGACCCCGTCGCCCTGGGCCGGTCTGCCGGTCGAGATCAGGCTCGTCGCGACCGACGCGCTGGGCCAGACCGGGACGAGCGAGCCGGTGCGGATGACGCTGCCGCAGCGGGTGTTTCACAATCCGGTGGCGCGGGCGATCGTCGAACAGCGCAAGGAGCTGGCGCGCGACCCCGGCTCGCGCCTCGTCGTGGCCGAAATTCTCGGCGACCTGCATGCCCAGCCGCAATTCTACGGCAACGACGCGATGGCCTTTCTCGGACTTCGCGTCGCCCAGGAACGGCTGCGGCTGGATCATGATGCCGCTGCGATCGACGAGGTCCAGCAGCTGCTGTGGGATGTGGCCTTGCGCATCGAGAACGATCAGGCTGCACTCGCGCAAACCGAGCTGCGCCGGCTCGAACGCCAGCTGCAGGACGCGCTGGCGAAAGGGGCGCCCGACCAGGAGGTCAACCGGCTGACCCGCGAGCTGCGGCAGGCGCTCGACCGCTATCTGCAGGCGCTCGCGCAGAACCTGGCGCGCCATCCGCCGCAGAACCAGCCGGTGCCCGACGCCGCGCGGATGCTGAGCAGCCGCGACCTCGAACGCATGATCGAGCGCGCCCGCGAGCTGGCAATGAGCGGCGACCGCGACCAGGCACGGGCGCTGTTGGCGCAACTGCAGAACATGCTGGAAAATTTGCGCATGGCCGGACCTGGGCAGATGCCGCCGGGATCGGCCGAGGCGCAGCAGGTGATGCAGGGCATGCGGCAGCTGATGCAGCGCCAGCAGCAGCTGCTCGATCGCAGCTTTCACGCCGAGCAGCAGGCGCAGCAGGGACGATCGGCCGCCCCTGGCAGCCAGGCCCCTGGCAGTCAGGCCCCCGGCAGTCAGGCCCCTGGCGCTCAAGGTAGTGACGCGTCGAGCGGCAACGCCGACATGAGCAGCGCCGCCGCGGAACAGGAGGCATTGCGCCAGAGCCTCGGCGACATGATGCGGCGGATCGGCGAGGGGGCGGGTGACATTCCGGCTCCGCTCGGGCGTGCCGAACGGGCGATGCGGCAGGCCGCACAGGCGTTGCGCCAGCAGCAGCCGGGTGCCGCGATCGATCCGCAAACCGATGCTCTCGATCAGCTGGGGCAGGCGGCGCGGCAGTTCGCCCAAAGCATGGAGCGCCGTGCCGGCAGCGCCTCGGGCATGCCGGCGGACGATCCGTCGGGCGGAGGGCGCGACCGGCTCGAACGCGACCCGCTCGGCCGGCCGCTGGCAAATGGCGGACCTTATGACGAGGGCGACGTTAAGATCCCCGACAAGGCGACGATGCAGAAGGCGCGCGAGATCCTCGACGAGCTGCGCCGCCGCGCCGGCGAGCCCGATCGTCCGCCGGTCGAGCACGATTACATCGACCGTCTGCTGCAGCCGTTCTGATCTCGCGGCAAAAGCCCGACGCGAGTGCCTCGTCGGCTTGGGGATGCCGGCGACGCGATTCGCGGCGTGCATCCGGTGCCGCAGCCGGGGTAGAATTCGATCGTGATCAACCGGCGCATCCTTCTGTCGACAGCGGCCGGCTGGGCGTCGGGTCTGTGGCCGATCGTCGCATCTGCGGTGCCGCGCCCGCCCTCGATGCCGCGACGGCTGCACCTCGTCAATCCGCATACCGGCGAAACCTTCGACGGTCCCTACCGCGACGATCGCGGACCGATCCCGGCAGCGATTGCGGAGTTGTGCGTCTTCCTGCGCGATTTTCATTGCGGCGCCACGACCCGGATGGATGTCGGCGTCATCGACTTCCTGGCCGATCTGATCGCCGCCACCGGTGAGAAGAAGGCGACGATCCTGTCTGCCTACCGCACGCCCGAGACCAACGCGATGCTGGCGCGCACCACCTTTGGCGTCGCCGAGCACAGCCAGCACATGTATGGGCGCGCTCTCGACTTTTCCCTCGACGCCAGGCTCGACGAGGCGATGACAACAGCCCGGGCGATGCGCCGCGGTGGGGTCGGCTGGTATCCACAGTCGCATTTCATCCATATCGATACCGGCCCGGTGCGCAACTGGACCTTGGACGAGAGCGGGCTCGGCAACCTCTTGCTGTTCGACGCGAAAGGCGCGCTGGTGCCGTTTGCCGGCATGCATCGCCCGCTGACGGTGGCCGAGCGCCTCTCCTTGCAGCGCCAGCTCGCCCGCGCCGAATTCATCGCCCGCCGGCATTGGCGCTAGCGGCACAGCGCCGATGAACCGGTCGCCGGCGGTTTGCGGCGGCAACGCCCGGCCGGTTTCTCCTTGCGTTGCCGGCCGCTGCACCCGATACCTTGCGGCATGGGCATGTTCAGCCCCGCTCCGCGGCTCGTCGCGGTCCTCGGGCCGACCAATACCGGCAAGACCCATCTCGCCATCGAGCGCATGCTCGGCCACAAGAGCGGGATGATCGGATTTCCGCTGCGTCTCCTGGCCCGCGAGAACTACGACCGCATCGTCAAGCTCAAGGGTGCGCGCGCGGTCGCGTTGATCACCGGCGAAGAGAAGATCCTGCCGCCCAACCCGTCCTATTTTGTGTGCACGGTCGAATCGATGCCGCTCGATCGGCCGGTCGATTTCCTCGCCGTGGATGAAATCCAGCTCTGCGCCGATCCCGAGCGCGGCCATGTCTTCACCGCGCGGCTCTTACATGCGCGCGGCCTCGCCGAAACGATGCTGCTCGGCGCCGACACGATCAAGCCGCTGATGCGCCGGCTGGTGCCCGAATTCGAGCATGTCAGCCGGCCGCGGTTCTCCACTCTCTCCTATACCGGGCATAAAAAGGTGACGCGGCTGCCGTCGCGCAGCGCCGTCGTCGCCTTCGCTGTCGCCGACGTGTTCTCCCTGGCCGAGCTGATCCGCCGGCAGCGCGGCGGCACCGCGGTGGTGCTCGGCGCGCTCAGTCCGCGCGCGCGCAACGCCCAGGTCGGCATGTTCCAGGCCGGCGAAGTCGATTACCTCGTCGCCACCGACGCGATCGGCATGGGCCTCAACATGGATCTCGACCATGTCGCCTTCGCCCGCATCACCAAATATGACGGCCGCGGTCCGCGCCGGCTGACCGCTGCGGAGATCGCCCAGATCGCCGGCCGCGCCGGGCGGCACATGAGCGACGGCAGCTTTGGCACGACCGCCGAGCAGCGGCCGCTCGACCCGGAGATCGTCGAGGCGGTCGAAACGCACCGCTTCGATCCGCTCAGCCGGATCAACTGGCGCAATGTCCGGCTCAGCTTCGCCTCGATCGAGGCGCTGTTGAAGAGCCTCGATGAGCGGCCCTCGATCCCGGGTCTGGTACAGGCGCGCGAGGCCGACGACCACCGGGCCTTGCAGGCGCTCGCCCGCAATCACGAGATCACCGCACTTGTGCGCCATCGCGGTGCGGTGCGGCTCCTCTGGGAGGTCTGCCAGATCCCGGATTTCCGCAAGGTCATGAGCGATACCCACACGCGGCTCCTGGCGCACATCTTCGGTCATCTCGCCGGCCCCGAAGAGCGTTTGCCGACCGACTGGATCGCCGCGCAGATGACCAATCTCGACCGCACTGACGGCGATATCGATACGCTGATGGCGCGCATCGCGCATATCCGCACCTGGACCTACATCACCCATCGCAGCGACTGGGTCGAAGAGGCGCCGGCCTGGCAGGAGCGCGCCCGCGGTATCGAGGACCGGCTCTCCGATGCGCTGCATGACCGCATCACCCAACGCTTTGTCGATCGCCGCTCGGCCTTTCTGGTGCGGCGGCTATCCTCCGAGGATGCGCTCGCGGCATCGGTATCGGCCGCGGGCGAGGTGCGAGTCGAGGGCGCTTTTGTCGGCCGGCTCGACGGCTTGCGCTTTCTTCCGGACGCGATCGACGGGGTCGAGATGCGCACTCTCGCCACCGCCGCAAACCGGGTGCTGCGCAGCGAGGTCGCAGCCCGGGTGCGCCAGCTCGCCGCCGATGCCGATGCCGCCTTCACGCTCGATACGGTCGGCCTGGTGCGCTGGCGGCGTGGCGTTGTCGGCCGCATGATCGCCGGCGAGAGCCTGCTGACGCCGCGGGCCGAGCCCTTCGCCAGCGATTTTGTCGAGGGCGAGGCGCGCGAGAAGGTCCGCCAGCGGCTGTCGGCTTTTGTGCGGGCTGAGACCGAGCGGCGGCTGGCCCCTTTGTTCACGATCGCGGCGCTGGCGCTCGGCGGGGTCGGGCGCGGCCTCGCCTTCCGGCTCACCGAGGCGTTGGGAATGCTGCCGGCGGTCGAAGCGGCGCGCCAAGTGGCGGAACTCCCCCGTGCCGATCGCGCCGCGCTGTCACGACATGGCCTGCGGTTTGGCACCGAAACCCTTTATGTCGAGCCGCTGTTGCGGCCCGAGGCGCTGCGTTTTCGTGGCCTCTTATGGGCGGTCTGGCACGCCAGCGAGATGCCGGAACTGCCGCCGGCGCGACGGCTCGCCAAGGCGATTGACGTCGATCCGGGGCTGTCGCCCTCGTTTTATGCAGCACTCGGCTTTGTCACCGCCGGTCCCGTCGCGCTGCGTGCCGACCGGATCGAGCGGCTCGCCGCGGCGGCCCGGCGGCTCGCCCGGAATGGTCCCTTTGCCGCCGACCAGCAACTTGCGGCGATCGCCGGGGTCGAGCCCGCGGCGTTGCGCCCGCTGCTGACGACGCTCGGCTATCGCGCCGTGATCGATGCCGGTGCCGAGACCTTTGTCGCGCAGCCGCGGCGGCGGCGCGCCATCGCCGAGCGCGGCCGTCATGCATTGCCACCAAGGGAGGGCCATCCATTCGCCAAACTGCAGGAAATGAAGCTCGCCTGAACTGCGAGGCCGCCGATGCGGCGACAGCGAGCCGCAGGCTCGATCAATGGCTGTGGTTTGCGCGCCTCGCCAAGAGCCGCTCGCTCGCCGCCCGGATGTGCGCGACGGGTGCGGTCACGATCAACGGCATAACCATCCACAAGCCGAACCACCCGGTGCGGGTCGGCGACGCCGTCACCGCACCGCAAGGGCGCTGGCGCCGCGCGGTTCGCGTGGCGGCCCTCGGGCGACGCCGCGGTCCGGCCGCGGAAGCGCAGCTTCTCTACGAGGAAGCGGGCGCACCGATGCGGCTCGGCGATCTGGCGGCGGCATGGGAACCGCTCCTCGCCGAGGGCGACCCCGACGATTGAGGCCCAGGAATCGAGACCGGCCCGCCGGTCAAACCGTTGCCACCGCCGCCCCGATCCGCCGCCAGTCGACGAGCTGCTGCGGCCATGGCCGGTTGATCAGCCCGAGCGGGCTGCAGTGGCCGGCTGCGAACACCTGGGTTCCGTCCGCCGCATTCCAGCGCGAACCCGCCGCCAGAGAAATCGTCCGAGGCGCCTGCGGCAATGCGAAGGCGCGCCGCACCGCGCGCCAGCCGCAGCTGCCCATGCCGACGACGACCGGCGGGTGCAACCAGCCGAGCAGCGGGACGAGGTGCCGTTCGGTGCAGGTGTCGACCCAGCTCGCACGCACTGCCGCGTTCATCGGCCCTTCCTTGAGGCACAGCACCGAATTCGTCAGAAACACCGGCGTTTCGGTGTCCAGTTCGCGGGGGTGCCGCGCGCGAATCCCGGCTTCGCCAAGCAGCCGCCATAAGTTGGCGTTGGTCTTGTTGCCGGGATCGTCGCGGCCGCGATTGCGCACGAAATAATCGACATTGCCGAAATCTTGGCCGACCAGCAGCAGTTTCGGGCGCTTGTGGCCGAGCCATAGCTCCCACAGGCTGACCACCTCCGGGTCGAACGCAAACTCGGCGCCGCTGCGCAGCCGTCCCGCACTCCGCTCGACGCAAATCCGGCACGCCTTGCGCGCCGCGACCAGGGTCTCGTAATCCGCCATTCCCGCGCTTCGTGCCTCGCCCGACTGCCGCAGCTTTCTGCAAGCGTCGTCGTCCATTATGATCAACCGATGGCGACCGATCACGCTCCCCGTTTCCATTATCGGCTGGGCCTGAACCAGCCGCGGCACAGCCCCACTGCGCGGCGTCTTGCCGAGATGGCCGAGGCGATCGGCCGCGACACCGGTGGCGATTTCCGCCTCGACGTGTTTCCGGAAAGCCGGCTCGGCCCCGATCCGGTCATGCTGGCCGAAATGCGCAAGGGGGCACTCGAATTCTTTGTCGCCGGTGCGACTTTGGGCGGTCTCGCGCCGACCAGCGCGTTGCCGTTGCTGCCCTTTGCCTTTGGCGATTCGAAGGCGGTGTTTGCAGCACTCGATGGCGGGCTCGGCGACCGCATCCGCGGCGAGCTGGCACTGCACGGGATCCACGCGTTCCGCCATTCTCTGCAGAACGGCTTTCACCACCTGACCACCAGCGGCCGGCCGATCCATAACGCCGGCGATCTCGCCGGTGTCAGAATCCGCAGTCCCGGCGGTGCCATTGCCCAAGATTTCTTCGCCACCTTTGGTGCCGAGGCCGGCTATGTCCCGTTCAGCGGGATGTACGATGCGCTGAAAACCCGGCAGTTCGACGGCCAGAGCGATCCGCTCGGCGTCGTGTTGTCATTGCGGCTCTACGAGGTCCAAAGCCATCTGAGCCTGACCCGTCACTGGTGGTCGGGTTTCACACTGCTCGCCAATGCCGGCGCCTGGATGGCGCTGCCGGCGGACATCCGGCAGGTCGTCGAGCGCCATGCGGAGGCGGCGGCACTGGCGCAGCGCCAGGATACCGAGGCGATCAACGCCGCCGGCGCCGACGAGCTCGCCAGGCTCGGCATGGTCGTCAACACGGCTGATGCCGCCAGCTTTCGCGCAGGACTCGGCCCGTTTTACGCGCGCTGGCGCGAGAAGGCCGGTCCCGAGGCGTGGCGGCTTCTCGAAACCTATGCCGGGGTGATCCCGGGTTGATGTCTGCCGGCTCCCTCGATCCTTTCCGCCTGGATGGCAAGACGGCACTCGTTACCGGCGCCGGGCGCGGGATCGGCCGCGCCGTGGCGTTGGCGCTCGCTGCGGCCGGGGCCGAGCTGCGGCTGGTCAGCCGCACCAGGAGCGAGCTCGAAGCGGTCGCGAACGCGATCGCGCGAGCCGGCGGCCGCGCCACAATCGTGCTGCTCGATGTGACCGACAGCGCCGCAGTTCGCGACGCCTTCGCCGGGCTCGATCGGCTCGACATCCTCGTCAACAATGCCGGGCTCAACCGCCCGCAACCGTTTCTCGAGGTCGACGAGGCGACGCTCGACCGGCTGCTGACGCTCAACGTCCGCGCCGCGTTTCTCGTCGCGCAGGCCGCGGCGCGGCTAATGGTCGTCCCGAACGGCGCGAAGGCCGGCGGCGTCATCATCAATATGTCCTCGCAGATGGGCCATGTCGGCTCCGAACGCGACCGCACCGTCTATGTCATGACCAAGCACGCGATCGAGGGGTTGACCAAGGCGATGGCGGTCGAATTGGCCCCGAAGGGCGTGCGCGTCGTCTCGGTCGCGCCGACCTTTATCGACACGCCCTTGGTCCGGCCGTTTTTCGCCGACCCGACCTTTCGCCAGTGGGTGCTCGACCGGATTCCACTGGGCCGGCTCGGCACCGTCGAGGAAGTTGCGAACGCCGTCGTTTTTCTCGCTTCCCCGGCCGCATCGCTGGTCACCGGCTCCTCGCTCCTCGCCGATGGCGGCTGGACCGCCTGGTAACCGGGCCGCAGCAATGTGGAGAAATTCTCATGCTTTCGCCGTTTGCGTTGGTGTCGAGTCCGGCGGCAGGGGGACGCGCGCGATGTCGGTGCGCGAAAAATCGTCGCCCTGGGCCAGCAGGGGCAGCCCGCGGATTTTTGCCAGCGCATAGGTGAAGCAGCCGCCGTAATTCAGTCCCGCCGGGTGACGGCCCTTGCCAAATTGCCGCCAGGCGATCCGCGCGGTCTCGGCCTGGTCCTGATCGACCGCGACAACCTCGATGCCGGCCCGGTACAGCAAGAGATCGAGTTCGCGCCCGCCGACTTCGCCCTTGCGGCTCTCGATCACGATCGAGGCTTCCAACAGGGTTGCCGCCGACAGCAGGCGCTGTGCCGCAGCGTCGATCGCCCGGGCGAAACCGGCGGCATTCGGCTCGTCGAGCAGCACGGCAATAAGCGCCGAACTGTCGATCACCATCAGCCGGGCAATCCATGCTCGTCATAGCCGAGGATCTGATCGGCAGCGCGCGTATCGAGATCCGGCAGGGCCGCGCAGCGCTTGCCGATCTCGATGAGTTCGGCGGTGAGGCTGCGCCCGGTGCGCTGCCGCCGCACTCGCTGCAGCCGCTCCTCGGCAGCCCTGCGCACCGCAGTCGTCACCGATTCGCCAGCGGCTGCGGCGAGTTCGCGCACGAATTTCTCGGTCGCGGGATCCTTGATGTTCAGCGCCACGAAGTTGCTCCGGCAGAAAAAATCTGTATATAAAGATACATAATTATCGGCGAGGAGGAAAGCTCATGCCGCGACATATCAAGACCGCCGCGCTCGCTGGCAGTGGGGACGAGAATGATGCCAGGGTGCGCAGCACGGTCGAGGCGATCATCGCCGACATCCGTGCCCGCGGCGACGCGGCGGTGCGCGAATTGTCGGAGAAATTCGACAAATGGTCGCCGCCGAGCTTCCGGCTGTCGGATGTCGAGATCCGCGATCTTGTCGCCAAGGTTTCGCCGCAGGCCATCGCCGACATCGAATTCGCCCAGGCGCAGATCCGCAATTTCGCCGAAATCCAACGCGCCGCGCTGAAGGATGTCGAGGTCGAGACGCTGCCGGGCGTCGTGCTCGGCCACCGCCACATCCCGGTCGGGCATGTCGGTTGCTATGTGCCGGGCGGACGCTACCCGATGGTCGCCTCGGCGCATATGTCGATCGTCACCGCGCGGGTCGCCGGGGTCGGCCATGTCACCGCCTGCACTCCGCCGAACCAGGGTGGGCCGCACCCGGAAACGATCGCCGCGATGCATCTCGGCGGAGCGGACGAGATTTACGTGTTGGGCGGTGTCCAGGCGGTGGCGGCGATGGCGCTCGGCACCGCGAACTTCAAACCGGTCGACATGCTGGTTGGTCCCGGCAATGCCTATGTCGCCGAAGCCAAGCGCCAGCTCTATGGCCGGGTCGGCATCGACCTGTTCGCCGGCCCGACCGAGATCCTGGTCATCGCCGACGACACCGCCGATGCCGAGATGTGCGCGACCGACCTCCTGGGCCAGGCCGAGCACGGGCCGACCTCGCCGGCGAGCCTGCTGACCACCTCGGAAACGCTCGCCCATGCGACGCTCGCCGAGATCGACCGGCAACTCGGCGTGCTGCCGACCGCCGATGTCGCCGGTGTCGCCTGGCGCGACCATGGCGAGGTGATCCTGTGCACCGATGATGCCGAGATGGCGCGTGAGGCCGACCGCATCGCCGCCGAGCATGTCGAGGTGCTGACCCGCGCGCCGCGCGCCTGGCTCGAGCGCTTGCACAATTACGGCGCCCTCTTTCTCGGAGCCGCGACCAATGTCGCCTATGGCGACAAGGTCATCGGCACCAACCACACGCTGCCGACCAAGGGGGCGGCGCGCTACACCGGCGGGCTGTGGGTTGGCAAGTTTCTGAAGACCTGCACCTGGCAGGAGGTCAGGACGCCCGAAGCGAGTGCGATGATCGGCGAATATTGCAGCCGGCTATGCGCGATCGAGCGCTTCTGGGGCCACAAGGAGCAGGCCGATCTGCGGGTGCGCCGCTATGGCCACAAGAACGCTGCCGAGTGACCCGAGCGGGGAGTGACCCGAGCGGCACGGCCTTCATCCGTCGCCTCGGGTCTCGCGCGCGACATAGGGCGCCACCATCTTGCGCGGATCGATGATGCGGTCGAACTCGGCTGCCCCGACATAGCCAAGCGCAAGTGCCGCCTCCCGCAACGTCGTTTCGTGCTGCATCGCGTGATGCGCGATTTGCGCCGCCTTGTCATAGCCGATGACCGGGACGAGTGCGGTCACCAGCATCAGCGAGCGCGCAACGTATTCCTCGATCCGGGCCAGGTTCGGGCGGGTCCCTTCGATCAGGTATTTGCGGAAATTGGTGCAGCCATCGGCGAGGATCGCGATCGCATGCATGATGTTGAAGATGATCAGCGGCTTGTAGACGTTCATTTCGAGATCGCCGCCGGCGCCGCCGAAACCCACCGCGACATCGCTGCCCATCACCTGCACGGCGATCATGGCCAGCGCCTCGGCCTGGGTCGGATTGACCTTGCCGGGCATGATCGACGAGCCCGGCTCGTTTTCAGGGAGCAGCAACTCGGCCAGACCGGCCCGCGGGCCGCATGACAAGATCCTGATATCGTTGGCGATCTTGTAGAGCGATGTCGCGAGCGTGCGCAGCGTGCCGGACAGATGGACAAGCGCATCATGCGCCCCCAGTACCGCGAACTTGTTCGGCGCCCCGACAAAGGGCAGCCCGGTCAGCCGGGCGATCTCGGCCACCGCCGCCGTGGCGAAACCCGGTGCGGCGTTGATCCCGGTGCCGACCGCGGTGCCGCCGAGCGCCAGCCGGTAGACGCCTTTGAGCGCATCATCGAGCCGTTCCAGATCGTCGCTCAGCATGCCGGCATAGCCCGACCATTCCTGCCCGAGCGTGATCGGCGTCGCATCCTGCAGATGGGTGCGGCCGATCTTGACGATGTCGCGCCAGGCGACCGCCTTTGCCGCGATCGCGTCGCGCAGGCTGCGGACCGCCGGAACCAGCCGCCCGGTCACGCCGACTGCCGCGGCGATGTGCATCGCCGATGGAAACGTGTCGTTCGAGGATTGCGACATGTTGACGTGATCGTTGGGATGCACCGGGGTCTTGCTGCCGAGCGGGGTGCCGGCGAGCTGGCTCGCCCGGTTGGCGATCACCTCGTTGACATTCATGTTGAACTGGGTGCCGCTGCCGGTCATCCACACATGCAGCGGAAAATTGTCCTGATGCCGCCCGGCGAGGATTTCGTCGGCGGCGCGGACGATCAGATCATATGCGGTGTCGTCGAGCCGGCCGTCGCGGTGGTTCGCCTCGGCCGCGGCCTTTTTGAGGATCGCATAGGCGGCGATCATCTCGCGCGGGATCAGGTCGCGGCCGATGCTGAAATATTCGAGCGAGCGCTGGGTCTGCGCGCCCCATAGCCGGTCGGCCGGCACGGCGATTTCGCCAAGACTATCGGTTTCGCTGCGAAATTCGGTCATGCCGGGCTCCATGGCTTGCGGCGCCGCAACGCCAGCCTGTCCGGTCAGTCACGGTCGCCGCAAGACCTCCGCGGCGAGGCGTATGCCCGGGCGTCGGCCGGAGGCCGTCAGCGCGGTGGCGGCAGATATCGAATGGCCGCAAGGATGATCCCGACGGCAACGATCAACATGCTGCCGAGCCGGATCGTCAGATCACGGCGCAGTAGCTCGATCTCGGCCCGCACCGCGGCGATCTCAGCTTTGAATTCGTTGCGCAGCGTTGCGATCTCGGCCCGCACCGCGGCGATCTCAGCTTTGAACTCGCTGCGCAGCGTCGCGATCTCGGCCCGCACCGCGGCGATCTCCGACTTCAGCTCGGTCCGAACCTCGGCGATGTCGCGCCCGGTCGCGAGCTCGGCGCCGGACATTGCCTCAGCCAGCGCTTCGGCGGTATCGCCGGCCTGCTGTGCCGGGAAGCCGGCGCCTTCGAGGCGGCGGGCGAGCCTCAGCGTGTCGAACGGGACGGGACCCATGACGGCGTATCTAGAGCCTGGCGGTGCCGCTGTCGAGACCGGCGACCCATTCGGGAACCGCGCCGGGCGAGCGGGCGGTCGGACGAGCCGCCGGTGCTAGACAGCCTTTTTATAGAATACGCCGTCCTTCATGATGTGGGTCAGCCGCTCACCCTGGCCGTCGAGCAAAGCGATGTCGGCAAGCGGGTTGCCAGCGACGGCGATCAGATCGGCGCGGCCGCCGGGTGCGACGACGCCGAGTTCGCCCGGACGGTTCAACAGTTCGGCGTTGACGCTGGTCGCCGAGCGGATGATGTCGATCGGCGCCATCGCCTCGGCACGGATCACGAATTCGTGGCCTTGGTAGCGGTGCATCGGCCCGAGGAGGTCGGTGCCGAAGCCGATCCTGACGCCGGCTTCCTGCAGGATTTCGAGAGCATGCAATCCGGCGGCCCGCACCTCGCCGAGCTTGGCGAGGCTGGCCTCGGGAAACCCGAGTTCGCGGCCGAAGCGATCGAGCGCGTCGAAGGTGACGAGGGTCGGCACCACAAACGCTGCGGCGCTCGCCACCTGCTCGGCGGTCGCCTCGTCGATCAGATTGCCGTGTTCGATCGAGCGCACCCCGAATTCGACCGAGCGGCTGATCGCTGCGGGCGTATAGGCGTGGGCCATCACATAAGTGTGCCAAGCGCGGGCCTCCTCGACGATCGCGCGCACCTCCTCCTCGCTGTATTGCAGGTTCGTCACCGGGTCATAGGGCGAGGCGACACCGCCCGAGGCCATGATCTTGATCTGCGTCGCCCCTTTTCTGAGTTCGTCGCGCGCCGCGCGGCGGCACTCGGCAACCCCGTCGGCGATGCGCGCGAGTGCGGCACCGCCCTCGCAGCAGGCGCAGGCGACGACGGACACCGAGCGGGTGCGCGGCCGTAAATCGCCATGGCCGCCGGTCTGGCTCAGCGCCTGGCCCGACGGGAAAATCCGCGGCCCACGCACCAACCCCTGCTCGACCGCCTCGGCAAGCCCGCCATCGGCGCCGCCGGCATCGCGCACCGTCGTGAAGCCGCGCTGCAGCATGCCTTCGAGCACCCGTGCGGCCTGCAGGCTCAACAGGCTCGGCGGCCGTTCCGACAGGCGCGTCAGCACATGGTCCACGGCGATCGCATGCACATGCGCGTCGATCAATCCGGGCATCAAAGTGTCACCGGCGAGGTCGATCGTCTCGGCCACAGCACTATGCAGCGGCTGATCGGACACCTCGCGGATCCGCCCGCCCTCGACGAGAACGTGGTGGTCCTCGCGCCGCTCGTCGCAGGTGCCGTCGAGCACCGCGCAATTGGCGAATATCACCGCTCCCATCGGCGCCGTCCCCGGGCCTGCCTTCCGCCCGAGCCTGAGGTTAGGCGCGAATGGCGACCGGCGAAAGTGGGCGGGCTGCTTGCCGAAGCACCGGCCGGCGGCTAACGTCGCGCGAGCCATCTCCTGGGGAGGATCCGCGATGTCGACACTGGTTCTCGGCGGCACCGGCTTTATCGGGCGCCGGCTGGTCCCGCTTCTGGCCGGGCGCGGCGAGGAAATCACCTGCATGGATATCAATCCCGCGACCGCGTCCTATGACCATCTCGGCAGGCAGGTGCGGGTGGTGCGGGGCGATATCAGCCAGTTCGACGATGTGATGGCGGTGATGACCGCGGCCAAGCCCGACCGGGTGGTCAACCTCGCCTATTATCTCGGCAGCGAGCATCCGCCGCATATGGCGTTCAAGCTCAATATTCTCGGCATGGACAACTGCTTCGAGGCGGCGCGGTTGGCCGGTGTCAAGCGTGTCGCCTATGCGAGTTCGCTCGCGGTCAGCGGCGAGCAGCATTTCTATGGCGACCGGATGGTGACCGAGGAGGATTTCCGCCACGGCCATGTGCAATACGCGATGCACAAGATCTTCAACGAGTGGCAGGCCCAGGATTACCGCGAGAAGCACGGGATGGAGATCACCGCGATCCGCCCGGCCAATGTCACCGGCAACGACAAGATCGTCGGCTCGGTCGATCACGTCAAATGCATTACTTTCCCGGCGCGCGGCCAGCCGATCTCGTTCCCGTTCAAAGACGCGATGCGCTGCCCGGTGCATGTCGACGAGATCGCCGAAGTCTTCGCCCGCGTGATCATGGAGGATCATCCGAAGAACTGGGTGTATAATACAGGCGGCGTCGCGATCAGCCTCGGCGAGATCGCCGACATCGTGCACGAATACCTGCCCGATGCAAGGATCACTTTCGAGAAGGAGACGGGCGGCAAGGCGATCTCGGGCAACTACCTGATCGACAATAGCCGGCTCGTGCAGGAATTCGGCGTGCAATACCGCCCCTATCGCGAGCGCGTGCTGCAGATCATCAACGAGGTGCGCGCCGAAGAGGGTCAGCCACCGATCGCCGCGCGCTGAACGCCACCCGCCTTTCTATCTGAGACCGGCCCTTTCCCTGACCTACGGGAGAGGGCAGGGGCCGGCCCCGAACCGTACCGGGAAGATAACGCATCGCGACCCCGGACCTTGCCGGCGGGTCCGGACCCCGGTTTTCCCGTTTCGTGACGGAATGATCGCGATCATTCCGTCACGATCATTCCGCCACAGGGAGGCGGGCGCTCGCCGTGCGACACCCGCCAGGTGGAAGGTGCCGCACGGACGAGATCATGCTTCAGGCGCCGCCGGGTCAGCCGCCGGTTGCGGGCTCGGCGTATTCGGTGTCGGTGACGTGGGCACCCCAGGATGTGCCCTGACCCTGCTCGCCGGCTTCCGACAGCGCGAGATGCGCAAACAGGCGATCGGGTGAGGCGCCGTGCCAATGCAAAGTGTCGGGCGGGATGTTGACCGTGTCGCCCGGGTTCAGCACCTGCGGCTTCTCACCCTTGAAACAGATGCGGCCGACCCCGGAAAGGCAGTACAGCGTCTGTCCCACCGGATGGGAATGCCACGCGGTGCGGGCGCCCGGCGTGAAGGTCACGACCGAGCCGCCGAGCCGCGACGGGGCGTTGGCGGTAATCACCGGATCCTGGAACACAACCCCGGTAAAGGTCTCGGCGGCACCACGCCGCGTCGTGCGGTCGGCGACGCGGATCACTCCGGCTTTGACTGGCATGATCATGCTCCTTTCGGTTGGTGACAGCCTCGCGGCTGTCCGAAGCCCCGTTGCACCGCTGACGCCGTGTCGGTCGCGCGGTGCCCCTCGGCGTTGAAATCCTGCGGACAATAGGCCAGGCCACGGCAATCCGGCAATCCGGCAACCGGCGCCCCGGGGACGGCCGGGCGCCGCCGCGGCCCGATATCTTGCTCGATGGGTCAGTGCCGCCACTGGTTGGCCGGCGCGCCGCTTTCGTCGAGCGGACAGGCAATACCAGGTGGCGGCGGCGCCAGCACCGCGGTCTCCGCCGCCGGCTGGCGTCTTGCTTCGGCGGTGCGCCGCCGCCGACGGTAAGCGCGGATCGTCAGCGGGATCGAGCCGACATAGACGATGCCGATCGCGGTCAGCGTCGGCCACGGCGCGGTCGTGACAAAGGCGGCGAGCACGCCGATACCGAGCAGTGTCGGCACCACCAGATCATGCGGCACCCGGATCCGCTTCAGCGACACGGTCGGCACCTTGCTGACCATCAACAGCGCGACACCGGTCACGATCACCGCGCTCAGATAGGGCGAGCGGAACACCCAGTCGCCCCATTGGAAGCTCAGAAACATCGGCACCATGACGAGCCCCGCCGCGGCCGGCGCCGGAACCCCGGTGAAGAATGGCGTCGCATAGGCCGGCCGCTCGCTGCCGATCTCGATATTGAAACGCGCCAGGCGCAGCGCGCAGCAGACCGCGTAAAACAGCACGATCGCCCAGCCGAGTGCGTGCAGTCCCGACATCGTCCACAGATAGAGCACCGCGGCCGGGGCCACGCCAAAGCTGACAAAATCCGACAGGCTGTCGAGCTCGGCGCCAAAGCTCGAGGTCGATTTGAGAAGCCGGGCGATGCGCCCGTCGAGGCCATCGAAAATCCCGGCGACGATGATCGCGAACACGGCCCCGACAAAGTTGCGGTTCATCGCAAACCGCATCGCCGTCATGCCGGCGCACAGCGCCAACAGGGTCAGCACGTTCGGGATCATGCGGTTGATCGAAAGGTCGGCGAGCCGCCCACGCGGCTGGCGCAGCCGGCCCGATCGCATTCTCACGGCACCATTCCTCACCCGAACCCCCTCAATGAGCCACCCCCTGACGCGGCGGCTCATGCGCCAGACGGTCGGCGATCACCGTCTCGCCGCCGATCATCCGCTGCCCGGCGGCGACCATCGTTACATAGGGCGGCGGGCAATAGACATCGACCCGCGAGCCAAAGCGGATGATCCCCATCCGCTGCCCGGTGGCGATCGACTGGCCCTCGCGCAGGTCACAGACGATGCGGCGGGCGACCAGCCCGGCAATTTGCACATAGGCGATTTCGGGTCCGGTCTCGGGCGCGAGCCGGATCGCCATGTGCTCGTTGTTGAGACTGGCCTCGTCGCGGCTGGCATCGACAAAGCGCCCCTTGCGGTAGCGCAGTGCCACGACCCGGCCGCCGATCGGCGCGCGGGTCACATGCACGTCGAAAATATTCAGAAAGATGCCGATCCGCACAAAGTCGGCGTCGTCCATGCCGAGCTCGGGCGGCGGGCGGGCCGGCGCCACCGACATGACGATCCCGTCGGCCGGGCTGACCAGAAGCCCGTCGCGGTGCGGCGAGACGCGCCACGGATCGCGGAAGAAATAGACCATCCACAGGGTCACGATCGCTGCCACCCAGCCGACCGCGGGCCACGCGAAAAACAGCAGCAATGTCGCGACCAGCGCGACGAGGACGAATTTGAGGCCATCCGGGTGCAGCGGCGCCAGGACCCTTCTCAGCACCAAGTTCCACCCGCCATCAGCCGAACAGGCTCACATCCCCTCGCGCCGCCATGCCGCCACGAGGCCGCCGACGATCAACAGTAGTGCGGCCAGTGCCGGCAGCAGAGGAAATTCGCTGAACCCGGTGACGGTATAATCGCCATTGGCGCGAAAGCCTATCCAGTTCCGCCCGGCCGCCGGTTCGCCGGGTGCCACCCGGCGGACGTCCGGGATGTGTCCGCGGCCGACCCAGAAAACCCCGCCGCCGGTGGCGGCTGCGACCGGCGCCAGCTTCGCATCGGTGGTGCGGACATCGGCGAACTCGATCGGGTTGAGCGGCCCTGCCGCAGCCAGCGCCGTGCGCGTCCCGTCGCTGACCCGGTAGAGGCCCATCTGGTCGATCGCCAGGCTGCCGGTGCTGCGTCCGCCCGTGTCATGCGTCAGCTGCAGCGTGCGGTGCCCGCCGTCGGGCAGCGTGACCGTGACCGGGCGGTGGTCCGGTTCGAGTGATTGCCGCGTGACTAGCAGGCGATCGCCATCGACGCTCGCGCGCAGGTCGTTCTCCTCGAGATCGGGCTCCTTCATCAGCCAGTAGGCGAGCCGGCGCAGCAGCTCGCCTTGCGGACCGCCGCCCTCGAAACCGCGCGCCCAGAACCACATCTCGTCCGACAGCAGCTGGGCCACTCTTCCCTTGCCGACCCGGTCGAGCACCAGGAGCGGCTCGCCGCGGTCGCCGGTCATCAGCGTGACGCCGTGCTGGACCGTGGCATCAACCTGGTCGAACCAGCGTCCCCAGCTCGGTTCGCCGCCGCGCGGGCCGGCCCCGGGCAGACCCTCGGTGACCGGGTCGCGGCGGCCGAGCGCGGTCAGACGCGGCTTGTACCCTTCCTCGGAGACCTCCCCGGTCGGATCGGCCGGCAGGATCGTGCCGAGCAGCGTGCGCGACAGGCTCATCGGCGCCCCGTAATTGGGGCCCGAAGCTTCGAGCAAGGCCCCGCCGTTGCGGACATAGCGCACGACGTTTTCGAGATAGACCTCGGGGATCAGGCCGCGCCGGCTGTAGCGGTCGAAGATGATCAGGTCGAAATCGTCGAGTTTCGTATCGAACAGCTCGCGGATCGGGAAGGCGATCAGCGACAATTCGCGAATCGGTGTCCCATCCTGCTTTTCCGGCGGGCGCAGGATCGTGAAATGAACGAGATCGACCGACGGATCGGATTTGAGGATGTTGCGCCAGACGCGCTCGCCGGCATAGGGCTCGCCGGTGACGAGCAGCACCCGCAGCCGGTCGCGCACACCGTTGACGACGACAACGGCTCGGTTGTTGACGAGCGTCAGCTCGTGCGGCCCGGGTGCTGCTTCGAGTTCGAGGATGTTGGGGCCGCCATGGTCGATCTCAACCGGCAGCGATACGTCCTGGTCGATCGGAACCGTCAGAAGGTGGCGTGCGCCGCCATCCTTGCGCCACGTCAGCTGCGCCTCGCCGGCGTCTCCCCCCGCCTGCGCGGCCGCGCTCTCGGGCAGATCCTCGACCCGGATTCTCAGCTGCACCTCTTTGCCGACAATGCCGAAGCTCGGTGCGCGCGACACCACGAGCCGCCGGTCGCGCTCGTTGCGGTGCCCGGCCAACAGGACGTGAAGCGGTGCCGGCACCGCCTGCCGCAGCGCCTTGGCATCACCGGTCGGCACGTCATGGACTTCACCATCGGTGATCATGACGATGCCGGCCAGGCGCTGGCGCGGGATGTCGGCCATCGCCCGGTCGAGCGCCGCGAACAGCCGGGTTCCCTGATCCTCGGCTCCGGGCTGGGGCATACCGGCCTGCACCACCTGCACGTCGAGGTCGGGTTCGCGCGCGAGCCGCCGCTTGACCGCGGCCAGCGCCGCCTCGCTAGCGGCCCGGCGGTCACCGATGCCCATGCTCGGCGATCGGTCGAGAATGACGATCGCAACGTCGCGTCGCGGTGTGCGCTGCTCCTCGACCAGCGACGGGTTGACCAGTGCTGCCAGCAGGACCGCGATCGCGATCGCCCGCCAGAACAGCCCGCGCGCCCGGCGCAGCACACCAAAACCGAGGCAGGCGAGGCTCGCCGCAGCGAGCAGCGCGATCGCCGCCCACGGCAGCAAAGGTGCCGCCGACAACAGAAACCCGCTATCGCTCATTGGCCGAGCCGCTCGAGGATCGCCGGCACATGCACCTGGTCGGCCTTGTAGTTGCCGGTCAACACATACATGACGAGGTTGATGCCAAAGCGCAGCGCCATCTCGCGCTGCCGCTCGCCCCCCGGCACGACGGCGTAGAGCGGTTCGCCATCCTTGCCGACGGCCCAGGCGCCGGCCCAGTCGTCGCCGCCGACGATGACGCTCGAAACCCCGTCATTGACGTGGTCCTCGGCCGGCTCGACCCACAATGTCCCGTCATCCCAGCGGCCGGGAAAATCGTGCATCAGATAGAATGACTTGGTCAGCACATGGTCGGGCGGGACCGGCACCAGCGGGGGGATCTTGATGCCGGCGGTCAGGCGCCGCAGGTTGGCCGTGGCGATCGCAGCACCGCCATAGGGTCCCGGTGACGGGTCGTCGCCGTCACGGGTGTCGAACAGGATGGTTCCGCCGGTTTCGAGATAGCGGTTGATGCGTCCGACGGCGCTCGGCGAGGGCGGCGGCTGGTCGGCGGTGACCGGCCAGTAGAGCAGCGGGAAGAAGATCAGCTCGTCGGTATCGATATCGACGCCGAGCGGCTCGCCGGCATCGACCGCGGTGCGACGATCGAGCGCGTCGCTCAATCCGATAAGCCCGGCTCGGCTTTCGGCATCGACCGCCGCGTCGCCGGTCAGAACATAAGCGAGGCGCAGCTGCGAGGTGGCGCGCACGACAAAGGCGTCGTCGGCACGCGCCGCCGCCGGAGCCGCCAGCACCACAACAAGGATGATGCCGAGAACCCGGACCGGCCGCCGCCGCAGCAACCCGCGCAAGGCGTAGGCGATCAACAGATCGGCGAGTAGCAGCAGCAAGGCCGCGGTCAGCAATTGCGGCCGCAGATCGGTTTCGTGGCCGTGGACGAAGGTCGCGCGCACAGTACCGGCGGGGAGCCCGGTGATCGGCGCCAGCGTCTTGATTCCGGCCGAGAGGTTGAGCGCTTCACGCGAATCCTGCGTGCCGTAGAACCCCGGCGGATGCCGTGGCGAGGCCACCGCAGCTGCAATCTGCGCGCCGCCGATCGGCCGGGCGGTCGGCGGCGGATGCTCGAGCCGGCCAAACCCGTCGAGCGTTGCGAGCGGCGGCAGCGGCCCCTCGCTGGCGGCAACGGCGACCCCCTGGCTCAGCGCCACGATCCGCCGCAGCATCTGCACGAACAGCCCGGACAATGCAAGATTGGACCAATCGGCATTCGCCGTCGTGTGCACCAGCACGATCCGGCCGCGGCCGTGCCGCGCGGCGGTGACGAGCGGGGTGCCATCGACCAGTCGCGCCCAGGTCTTGCCGGCGAGGTCGATATCCGGCTCGGCCAGCACCTGACGCGAGACCGTCACATCCGAGGGGATCGACAATCCGGCGAACGGGCTGCCGGGCTCGAACGGCGCCAGCCTGGCCGGCTGCTCCCAGGAGAGCGCGCCGCCGATCGTGCGACCGCCGCGGCGCAGCCGGACCGGCAGCAGCTTGTCGTTCTGTGCCGCGGCGAGATGCGGCCCGGCAAACCGCAGCAGCAGCCCGCCGGCATCGACCCAGTGATCGACCATGGTGGCCTCGGCCGCCGAATCCGGACCGCTATCCGCATAGATCAGCACCGCGAGCTGGCGTTTAAGCAGCTCGGCGGCACTGCCATGGCGGATTTCGGCAAAGGGTGCGAGCGCGCGTTCGAGATAATAGGTATCGCTGAGCAAGGGCTGGCCATTGCTGTCCGGCGGCCCGACGATGCCGACCGGGCGGCGGCGCCAGCGCTCGTCGGTCAACAGCACCGCGCCGGCCGAATTGCCACCCTCGACCTCGATGCGGGTCACCTCGTTGCGCAGTTCGCTCGGCATCGGCAGACGGATTTCGGCGGTGGCGGCACCGGGTTGCAGCGTCACGCCGCGGCGCGCCAACAGGCGGCCATCGGCGCCGCTCGCACGCACCTCGTAGAGCCGCGGCTCGGCCATCGGCAGCGAGCGCAGCACGACGGCGAGCTCCTTGGCCGCCGGGTCGCCCGCCTTCAGCAGCAGCGGCGCCTTGCCCGGTTCGGCGGTCAGATAGCGCAGGCTGCCCGCGGCGGCGAGATGGGCGGCGAGCGCTTGCGCGGCGCCGCCATCGGCAACCCCGTCGCTGAGCCAGACCGCCGCGTTCGATCCGGGCAGCTTCAGCGCCTCGAGCCGCGCCAGTGCGGTGCGCCGGTCCACCGGCCACGGCTTCGGCTGCAATGCCGCGACCGCTGCCCGCGCATCGGCGGCCGGAACCGGGCGCAGCGGCGACGGCGCCGTATCGCCGCCGGTGGGTGCGGTGGTGACCAGCACGATCGGCCGGCCCTCGCGCCCTGCTTCGGCCAGCAGGTCGGCCAGCGCCGCCTGCCGGGCCGCCCAGTCGCCGGCCGCCGCCCAGCCGTCATCGACGACGAGGATCAAGGGACCGCTGCCGGCGAGCCGCGCCGGCGGGTTTACGAGCGGATGCGCCGCGGCGATGATGACCAGTGCGGCCAATGCCATGCGCAGCAGAATCAGCCACAATGGCGTGCGGGCGGGAGTTTCATCGCGCGGCGCCAACCCCAGCAGCAGCCGGACCGGCGGAAAGGTGATGCGGCGCGGCGCCGGCGGGGTCACCCGCAGCAGCCACCAGATGATCGGCAGCCCGCAGAGCGCCAGCAGCAGCCAGGGTGAAGCAAAAGCGAGCGGACCCAGCGTCAGCATGGTTCAGCTCGCGACGGTCGCTGTGACCCGGCCCTCCCGCCAAGTGGCTCCCACCACTCTCTTCCGCGGCACGCGCGCATCGCCCTACCGTCGGCGGCCGTCCGACAGCGCAGCATGGAGCCCGAGCAAGGCCAGCTCCGGCGAGCGATCGGTGCGGTGCACGCCGCAGCTCCAGCCGAGCCGGCGAGCGATCGCGGCAACACCGTCGCGATGTTGGCCGAAGCGCGCGCGATAATCGGCGCGGATGCTTTCGACCCGGCTGATCACGACTTCGTCATGGTCCTCGATCCCGGCAAACCGCACCCGGCCATCAAACGGGAGGTCTTCCTCGGCCGGATCGGCGAAGAGCAGCAGGTGACCCTTGACCCCGGACCCGGCGAACCGGGTGAGCGCCGCATTGATCTCGTCGAGCGGCGCCAGGAAATCGCCGAACAGGACAAGCTGGCCCGCTCGCGGCAATGGCTCGAACACCGGCAGGCTGCCCGGCGTGGCCTCGCCGCCGGCGATCAGCTCGACCATGCGCGACAGCGCCAGCCGACCGCTGACCGGCGCCATGCCGCTGCCCAGCAAGGTGAGCCGCTCGCCACCGCGCACCAACAGGCTGGCCAGCGCCACGAGCAGCAATTCGGCACGGTCGCGCTTGCTCGGCCAGTTGCCGCCCGCGACATATCCGGCCGAGCTGTACTGCATCGACGGCGATGCATCACGCCACAGCCACACGCTCTGCGCCGCATCCCATTCGGTCTCGCGGATATAGAGGCGCTGCGACTTGGCGCTCTCGCGCCAATCGATCCGGCTCGCCGCATCGCCCGGCTGATATTGGCGAAATTGCCAGAAGGTCTCGCCCTGGCCGACCCGGCGCCGGCCGTGCACCCCTTGCGCCACGGTGGCGGCGACCCGCTCGGCCGCGACCTGCAACGGCGGTAGGATCGCCGCGGTGCGCTCGGCGCGATCGCGCAGTCCGGAAGGCTGCGACCGCTGGCGCGCGAACAGCGTCGCGAGCGGTCCGGGACCGGCGGCGGTCACTGGAACGGCGCCGAAATCTGCTCGATGACCCGCGCCACCGTGATCCCTTCGGCCCGCCCGGCAAAGCTGACCGCCATGCGGTGCCGCAGCACCGGCGGGGCGAGCGCCACGACATCGTCGACCGACGGGCTGAACCGGCCGTCGATCAGCGCGCGGGCGCGGCAGGCGAGCATCAATGCCTGGCTGGCCCGCGGTCCCGGCCCCCAGGAGATGAAGCGGGTGACGTCCCGATCGGTGCCGCCGCCGGGCCGGCCGGAGCGGACCAGCGCCAGGATCGCCTCGACCACGCTGTCGCCGACCGGGATGCGTCGCACCAGGCGCTGCGCCGCGATCAGCTCGGCGACATCCATCGCCGGCCGCGGCCGGTCCTCGGCAGTCCCGGTCGTCGCCAGCAGCATCTCACGCTCGGCGTCGCGATCGGGATAGTCGACATCGATCTGCAGCAGAAAGCGGTCGAGCTGCGCCTCGGGCAGCGGATAGGTGCCCTCCTGCTCCAGCGGGTTCTGGGTCGCCAGCACGTGAAACGGCCGCGGCAGCGGGTGGTAGCGGCCGGCGATCGAGACCCGGCCTTCCTGCATCGCCTGCAGCAGCGCCGACTGGGTGCGCGGGCTCGCCCGGTTGATCTCGTCGGCCATCAAGAGCTGGCAAAACACCGGCCCTTCGATAAACCGGAACGAACGCCGCCCGGTTTCGCTCTCCTCCAGCACTTCGGAGCCGAGAATATCGGCGGGCATCAAATCGGGGGTGCATTGCACCCGCTTCTCGTCGAGCCCGAGGATCGTGCCCAGGGTCTCGACGAGCCGGGTCTTGGCCAAGCCCGGCACCCCGATCAGCAGCGCGTGCCCGCCGCACAGCACGGTGATCAGGGCTTGCTCGATGACCTCGTGCTGGCCAAAGATGATTTCTCCGATCCGGGCGCGCACGAGCCCGAGGCAGCGGCCGACCGCCTCGACCTCGGCAACGAGATCGGCCGGGGCGGTGTTGACGGGTGCGGTTGAAGACAAAATCGACGGTCCCTCTTCGAGCTCTTCGGCAGAAATGCGAGCCTGATGCAAAATACCGGCTGCGGCAATTCCCCCGCGACTGCGCCCGGTTCCGGCCGGCCGCCACCCGCCGATCGCGGCGCGTTCGACATCCGTATCGCCCGCGACGGCACCTGGTTCTATCGCGGCTCACCGATTGCCAGGATGCCGCTCGTCAAGCTGTTTGCCTCGGTGCTGCGCCGTTGCAACGATGGTTCCTATTGGCTGGTGACGCCAGCCGAGCGCGGCCGCATCGCCGTCGACGACGTTCCGTTTCTTGCGGTGGCGCTGACCGTCACCGGTACGGATGAAATGACGCAGCTGATCTTCCGCACCAATCTGGACGATATTGTGACGGCCGGCCCCGATCATCCGCTGCGCGTCGAGACCGCGGCGAATGGCGAGCCGGCACCCTATATCCGGGTGCGCGACCGGCTCGAAGCGCGGCTGACCCGGTCGGTGTTCTATGAACTGGTCGAGTTCGGCAGCGAGCGGAAAGTTGCCGGTGCCAGTGAATTCGGGGTGTGGAGTGGCGGCGTCTTTTTCCGGCTCGGTGACCCCGGGCCGGATTGGCAGTGACCCGCCCGGGGCGCGGCGCAACGGACAATAGAGAGAGGCAGATCGGCGATGCCGGAGCACTCCGCCGGAGAGGATCGGGCAAGAGCGCATCAGACCGCAGCCAGCCGCTTGACCCGCGAAGGGATCATCGCGCGGTTTGCCGGCCAGGGGCAGCCGGGCCGGCGCGGCTTTGGCGGGACCGCCGATGCGCATGAGGCGGCGGCGGTGCGCGAGGCGACCCGCGGCGACCACGACCTCAACCCCGGTACGACCCCGCCCAGCACCGCGCTGCGGCCGGCGGCCGTACTGGTCCCGCTGATCGACCGCGCCGAGGGCATGTCGGTGCTGCTCACCCTGCGCACCGCCCATCTCTCCGCGCATGCCGGGCAGGTCGCCTTTCCCGGCGGCAGCATCGAAGCTGGCGACCGCGACGCGACAGCGGCGGCACTGCGTGAGACCGAGGAGGAGATCGGCCTGCCGCGCGACCATGTGCGCCCGGTCGGCCGGCTCGATACCTATGTCACCGGGACCGGCTTCGAAATCACCCCGATCGTCGGCATCGTCGTTCCGCCATTTCCGATGGCGGTCGAACCGTCCGAGGTGGCCGAGACCTTCGAGGTGCCGCTCTCCTTCGTGCTCGACCCGCGCAACCATCACCGCACCGAGCGGATCGTCGCCGAAGGCCGGCGGGTGTTTTTCGTGCTGCCATATCAGAACCGGAACATCTGGGGGGCCACTGCCGGGATGCTGGTCAACCTGGCCGAGGTGCTGCGCGGCTGAACAGGCGATGGTCCGGGTCGTGATCACGATCGTCCTACCGCTGCTGCTGCCGACGGCACTCTATCTGTTGTGGGTCATCACCTGGGGAACATCGGGTGATGGCGGTGCGGTCTCGTGGACAGCGTTGCCGTGGCTGTGGCTGGCGGCGGCCGGCGTGGTGTTGCTGACCGGCGTTCTGGTGGTGGTCACGGTCGGTTTCGGCACCGCACAGCAGGGGGTCTATGTCGCCCCGCGCTGGCAGGACGGGCACATCGTCCCCGGCCATTTCGAGAGCCCCGGCCATTTCGAAAGCTCGGGGCATTTCGAGCCGGCCGGACCAAAATGAGCGAGCCATCGGCGGCGCCGTGCCGGATCACCCTGCCGCCATGGATCGGCGAGCCGGCGACACAGGCGGTGATCGCGGCCTTTGCCGCCGCGGGGGTCGAGATGCGCTTTGTCGGCGGTGCGGTGCGCGACGCGCTGCTCGGCCGGGCGTTGCCGTTGCCGGCGGCACGGATCGACATCGACATCGCGACCCCGGCCGAGCCGCATGCGGTGATCGCGCTGCTTGAACGGCGCGGCATCAAGACGGTGCCGACCGGTCTCACCCACGGGACCGTGACTGCGGTGGTGCCGCCGCGGCAGTTCGAGATCACGACGCTGCGCCGCGATGTCGAAACCTTTGGCCGCCATGCGCGGGTCGCCTTTGATGCCGATTGGGCGGCCGATGCGGCGCGCCGCGACTTTACGATCAACGCGATCTTTCTCGCCCCCGATGGCGTGGTCTACGACCCGGTCGGCGGTCTTGCCGATCTGCGGGCGGGCCGGCTGCGCTTTGTCGGCGATCCGGCGACCCGCATCGCCGAGGATGTGCTGCGCCTTCTGCGCTACTATCGGTTCGCCGCTCGCTTTGGCAGCGCCGCCGGCGACCCGCAGGCGCGCGCCGCATGCCGCGCCGCGGCGCATCTGCTGCCCGGCCTGTCGGGCGAGAGGGTCGCCGCCGAGCTGTTCCGGCTGCTCGGCGCCCCAGATCCCGGCAACGCGCTGCAGATGATGGCCGAGGATGGGGTGCTGGCGGTGGTGCTGCCGATGCCGCAAGCGTGCCGGCTCGACCGCCTGCGCCGGCTGATCGCGATCGAGCCCGCACCCGATCCGCTGCGCCGCCTCGCGGCACTGATCGACGCTGATGACCGCGGCGCGGTGGCACTTGCCGAGCGGCTGCGGCTATCGAATGCCTGCCGGGAGCGGCTGCGCGGTCTCGTCAACGCGGACGATGATCCCGACCTGCTCGGCGATCCTGCCGGTTGGCGCCGCGTGCTCTACCGCCGCGGTGCCGGGCGGTTTCGCGACCGGGTGCTGCTGCTGGCGGCGGCGGAACGGATCGATGCGGGGGCGGTCGCGCCAAGGCTCGCGCTCGCCGATCGATGGGTCCCGCCGGCCTTCCCACTCGGCGGAAACGACGTGCTGGCCCTCGGCATCCCGCCGGGTCCGCGCGTCGGTGCCCTGCTCGACGCGATCGAACGCTGGTGGGCAGCGGGCGATTTCGCCGCCGGCCGCGACGCCTGTCTCGCCCATCTCGCGGAGCTGGCCGCGGTCCCGGCCGACCGGCACTGATCCGACCCCGGCTGCGCGCCGGACTCCGCTTTGTGGAAGCTGCGGCAGCATCGGTTGCGACCGCATCCCCGCTCGGCCGTTGCCCGTCAAACCCGCCGGTGGCGCCGCAGCAGGGCGAAGCCCACCAGGGCCGAACCCAATAGCGCCATCGTCCCCGGCTCGGGGACCGGCGGTGGATCTTTAGAACACGCTATGCCATTTCAGCGCAGTGACGTCTGTTCAACAGGCTGGAGAGCACGGATTTCAGCAGATTTTCGGGTAGCGCCGCGTTTTCTCGGTTATCAAGAAAACCGACATACATCATCCCGCATAGGTTGTCGCTTGGCCGCGATGGGCAGCCGGCCGCCGTCCCGGCTATTCTGCGGGCTTGCCGACCCGTTGGCAGGCTGCGGCAAGGAGCATGGTCAAATGAAGGAAACGCTCGAGCAGGCGCTCGAACAGATCAAATTCGACGGCGACGGCCTGGTTCCGGCCATCGCCCAGCAGCACGACACCGGCGAAGTGCTGATGATGGCGTGGATGAACCGTGCTGCGGTGCAGGTGACGCTGCGCGAAGGCCGCGCCTGCTATTGGTCGCGCTCGCGCCAGCGGCTTTGGCGCAAGGGCGAAACCTCGGGCCAGGTGCAGTTCGTGCGCGAGCTCCGCCTCGATTGCGACGGCGACACGGTGCTGCTGCTCGTCGATCAGCCCGGTGTCGCCTGCCACACCGGGCGGCGCAGCTGCTTCTTCCGTGCCTGGCGCGAGAACGAGTGGGCGGTGATCGCCGCGCCGCAGATCCCGCCCGAAACGCTCTATCGGCGATCTAGTGAAGCGGCGGACAAGACAGATGCGCCGAAATCTGGGCCATTATGACCGAGTCGAAGTCGCGATTGGCGCAGCTCCCGTTATAGCTGCCGACCTCGGCATTGTAGCGGGCGGTCGCCTGGTCGGCATCGCCGACGACCGGGCCCAGCGACTGCTGGTAGGTAGCATCGCGCTGCTCCAATATCGCCTTTTCGTTGGCGACAGAACTCGGGTTGTTCACATCCTCGTTGCGCTTTGCATTTTCGAGTTGCGCATCGAGAGCGGCGAGATGCTGGCGGACCGCAGCCAGCGCTTGGGTCTTGGCCGACATGTCGGCCGACAAGGTCGAGATGGCGTGCTCCATGCACAGACAGCGGGTGATCTCGGCCGGGTCGCTCGATACTTGCGCACGGGCAGTCCCGGCCGCGGCAAGCACCAGCAGGCTCCCCCCCAGCAAAGCCATGCAGCGGGCGCCGATCGATGGTCGCATCATTCCTCCTTTGGTTCGGGCCATCCCGACGCCGGGACCGGGCGGGATTCACTCACCTCTTCCGGGAGCGGGGCGGGCGCTCGGCCCAGTCACGCATCTCGGCCGCGGCGCGATGGCCGAGCTCTTCGGCTTTCTGCCACAGATCGGTCCGCGCCCCGGCAACCATTTCTTGCTCGCGCCGGGTCGGTGGCAGCAGCATCGCGATCACCGCGCCGGCAGCGAGCCCGGCGGCACCGAGCGCCAGCGGATTGCGCTCGAGCGCTTTCCACCAGCCGCCCGCGCGGCCGGCGACGGCACCGCCTTCGGCAAGGATCGACTTGAACCCGCCTTGCGTCGCCTCCGCCGCCCGATGCAGCCAGCTCTCTTTCGATTCGCCGTGATCGGTGTCGTCGGGCATGTGCCCGAGATAATCGGCCACCGGGTAATCGGCCACCGGGCGCTCGATATCCTCGGCCGGCGCCGGTGCATCATCGCCGCGTTGTGCCGCGCTGCGGCGGAACGGGCGGCTGTTCTCTGCGGCGAGCCAGGCGAGGCCGAGACCGATCAGCGCCAGCGGCAGCGGGTCGGCCCGGAAGCCGCCGCTACCCGGTTCTTCGGTGCTGAAAAATCCATTGATCATGTCGACACCTCGTGCCACCAGATGGCGAGGAGCAAGCTCGCTCGCCAGCGTATCGAGCGTGACGCCCAGCTCGGCGCGGACCCGGCCGATCTGCTGCTCGATCTCTTCCATCTCGGCTTTGGTCTTGCGGCTCATGGCACGTGCTCTTCGACCCACGGCTCGTCCTCGCGCACCGCGCCGAGCGTGCGCCGCGGCACCAGCGAGGCGGGCGCCAGCCACCGCCTGGCGAGATACAGCAGGAGGCCGGCCACGACCATTGCGGCCGCCCCGACGATCACGGCGGCGAGCCACGGTCGAACCACGGTCGCAAGCGCCATGATAGCCGCGGCGAGCAAGGCGAGCCATCCGCTCAACGCCAGAAAGACGCCGAGCACCAGGGTCGCGAGGCCACACCCGAGGCGGCGCAGCTTTTCCACCAGCTCCGCCTTGAACAGCGCCAGCTCGAGCCGGAAAAGGGTGCGGATGTCGTTGGCGAGATCAGCGAGGAGCGCTGCGATCGAGCGCGGTGGTCGGGTCTGGTAGGTATCGCCATCCGGCCCGGGTGCGAACCCCTCGGGACCGCTCACGGCAGCTCTCGCAGCGGCGGTCCCCGCTCGGGACGCTCGGCCTGCGGCGCACTGCCGGTCGCGGCCGATGGCGAAAAGAAGCGGCCGGCGACAAATCCGAGGGCGACCGCGCCGGCGACAAACCAGGCAGGCTGGCGGCGGGCGATGCGATCGAGATCGCCGGCGAGTTCGGACCAGTGGCGCTCGCCCACCCGATGCGCCAGATCCTCGATCTGGGCGGCCGCCCGATCGGCATACCGCGCCACGAGATGGATTTCCGAGCCGTCGAGCGAGCGGGCTGCGGCGCGCACCGCCGTGGCGACGCCATCGACCTGTCGTGCGAACTGCGCCTTGCGTTCATCCGCCACCGACAGCGCGGTCTCGCGGGTGGCGCAAGCGAGTTCGGCGAGGATCGCCCTGGCGCGCTCGACACCGGGCCGGCTGCCGTCAAATCCCGCGCCACCAAATCCCGCGCCACCAAATCCCGCGTCCGAATAGGTCCCGTCCGCCATGCTTGTCGCTCCCGCGAAGATCGCAGCCGCCGCCACGCCGCGGTCGGAGGCCGCCGGGGCGCGCCGTCACCGCCCTGGCCGCCCGACAAACGGCAATGCCTGTGCGGCGGTTCCCGCCCGCCGGGGCAACCGGCACAGCGCCGCCGAACCACTGCCACAGTTTTGCGATTTATAAAAGCTGGCCGGTGCCCGATGCGACCCGGCATGGGTGGGGGGACGAGTGACCGACAGCGTGGAGCGACGACCCGCCTGCACGCTACTGGCGCCGGCGCGGACAGGTGATGCCTGAGCCGCGGCTGCGCGCCGATCCGGCCGAGCGCCTCGCCGCGCCTCGCCGCCGCGGCAATTCCCGGCCGCCGCTGCCGCCGCGGCGCACCCGGCCCCGCACCCGCAAGCCGCGCACCCGCACGGCGCGCATGCTGCGTCTGGCGATCCTGCTCCTGCTATGGATCGCGATCCTCGGCGGCGTGATCCTCGGCTATTTCGCGCTCACCCTGCCGCGCACCAGCCAATTGGCGGATGCGGCGCGGCGACCGAGCATCCGGATCCTTGCGGCCGATGGCAGCCTGATTGCGACCTATGGCGACCTGTTCGGCCGGCCGCTACGCTTGCAACAGATGTCGCCCTATCTGCCCGAGGCGGTGATCGCGACCGAGGACCGGCGCTTTTTCAGCAATTTCGGCATCGATCCAATCGGCATCATCCGCGCCGCGCTGGCCGATCTCGCTGCCGGCCATGTCGTCGAAGGCGGCAGCACGATCACCCAGCAGCTCGCCCGCAACCTGTTTCTGAGCCCGCAGCGCAGCTTCGCCCGCAAGATCCGCGAAACCTTGCTGGCGTTATGGCTCGATCACCGGTTCACCAAGCGCCAGATCCTCGAAATCTATCTGAACCGGGTCTATTTCGGGGCTGGGACCTATGGCGTCGATGCCGCCGCACACCGCTATTTCGGCAAATCGGCGCGGCAGATCGACCTCTACCAATGTGCGATGCTGGCCGGATTGCTGAAAGCACCGACCCGGTTCAATCCGCTGCATGATGGCGCTCTCGCCGCGGCACGGACCCGGCAGGTCTTGCAGAACATGGTCGCGGCCGGATTCATCAGCGAGCGGGAGGCCGAAGCGGCCGGGGAGCAGCCGGAGGCGGCAGCACTCGCTCCGAGCCATGCCGAGGCCCGTTATTTTGCCGACTGGATCGCCGATCAGGTGGCCGATTACGCGGCGGCCGATGGCAGCGATCTGACCGTCACCACGACGCTCGATCCGCGGCTGCAGCGCGAAGCCGAGGCGGCAATTTCCGGCACTCTGGCGCGCGAAGGTGCCCGCGACCGGGTCAGCCAAGGGGCGCTGGTGGCGATGACCCCCGATGGCGCGGTGCGGGCGATGGTCGGCGGCAAGAGCTATGACGCCAGCCAGTTCAACCGCGCAACCCAGGCGCAGCGCCAGCCGGGCTCGGCGTTCAAGCCGTTCGTCTATCTGGCCGGGCTCGAAGCCGGGTTGCAGCCGACCGATCATTTCGTCGATGCCCCGATCCATGTCGGCAGCTGGCATCCGCGCGACTATGATGGCCGCTACCTGGGCGACATGACGATGGCCGAGGCGCTCGCCCGCTCGATCAACACGGTCGCGGTCGAGGTGGCGCTGCGCGCGGGGATCGACAACATCGTCGCGGTCGCCCATCGCCTCGGGATCACTTCGCCGCTGACCCGCGATCCGAGCATCGCGCTCGGCAGCGACGCAGTGAACCTGCTCGAGCTGGTCACGGCCTACGCCCCGTTCCCGAATGGCGGGATCGGCGTGTGGCCTTATGGCATCCTCGAAATCCGCGACAGCGCCGGGCGGGTCGTGTTCCACCGCCACGGCTCGGGTCCGGGCCGGGTGATCTCGCCCGAGCTCGATGCGGCGATGAACCGGATGCTCGAAGGGGTGATCGGTTACGGCACCGGGCGGGCCGCCTCATTGCCGCGCCCGGCCGCCGGCAAGACCGGCACGACCCAGGATTATCGCGATGCCTGGTTCATCGGCTACACCGCCGGTCTCGTCGCCGGGGTCTGGTTCGGCAATGACAACGACACACCGATGCGCCATGTCACCGGCGGCTCGCTGCCGGCAGCAGCCTGGCGGCAGTTCATGCTGGCCGCGACCCGGCCCTGGCCGATCCGGCCGTTACCGGATGCCGTGGCTGCACCCCTCGTGGCAGCCGCTGCGCCGCAGAGCCACGGGTTGTTCGACAATTTTTTCGGGCTGTTCGCACCGCCGCCGCGTTCCCTCCCCGCCGGTGCGGACAGGGAGGGTGCTGCCGGTAATCGGTGACGGGACCCGGGTTCAGCGCAGCGGCGAGAACGCGGCCGGGACGACGAGCATGTTCTCCTGCTTGACGAACAGGCCACGGGTCGCCGGCGGCCAGGTGCCGTCCTTGCGCGACTCTTCGCGGATCCGGGCGCGCTCGTTGGCGTCCTTGTAGGCCCAGATATGGATCCACTGGTTCAGCGGACCGAGCTCGGTGTGGCCGGCGGCGGCCAGCGGCGACAGCTTGACCCGGCCGGGAATCCGCTCAGCCCAGCGCTCGACGACGGTCGGGGCCGATCCGGGCAGCATCGTATAGGTTCGGATCTCGTAGAGGTTGCCATGCTGGCGCGGGGTGAAGGGCGGGCAGAACGGGGCCGCGATAAAGATCTTGCTCTCCATCTCGACGATGAATTCCTGGATCTTCGGCGGCCAGCCCGGGATCGATTGCGAGCGCACGCGGGTGCGGTGGGCCAGATCGTCATAGGGCCAAATGTGGATGATGTGGTTGAGCGGCCCGACCTCGGTGTGGAAGAACGCGCCGAGCGGCGATACTTTGACGCGTTCGGTCAGCGCCTCGCCGAAGCGCTTTTCGGCCTCCGGCACCGAGCCCGGCTGTAGCCGATAGGTGCGCATCTCAAAAATCATCAGGCTCTCCCGTTTGTCGGATGTTCAGCGCCACGCATTCTAGGGACGCGACAGGGCCTGTCAAACGCGGCGCCGCACCTCAGCCCGTCTTGCGCCGGCGCGCGAACGCGCCCATGCCGACGAGGCCAGCCGCCAGCAGCAGCAGGGAAGCAGGCTCCGGCACCGGGTCGGCCAAGAGCCCGATCGTGTTGCCGGCCGCATTCGTGTAAAAACCGACGATCTGCCCTTTGTCATTGACGCCGTTGAACGTCGTAGAATTGATCCCGAACGGATCATCCACCTCGGTGCAGGCACCGGTGGAGACGGTGCAGACAATGCCGTGCATCACATCGGCGGCGTCCATGTCGAAGCCGACCGCCTCGCCCAGATCGTTGAGACCCAACAGACTGGTGTCGATGGCTCCCGGGACAGCGATCGTCATAAAGCTGCCGCTGATATCGACAAAGCCACGGGTTACACCGTCAGCGCCGACGTAAAATCCGGCGATCTCGCCCGCGTTCTGCGGTTGGTTAACCGACGGCAAGCTTCATGCCAACAACACGACCGGACCTTCTGGCGAGAAATTAGTTGCTTACAATTTGCTGGTGCAAGGTTGCCGACAGAATCGACAGTAAACTTTGCAGATCGTAATGCAAAGGCTCTTGATACGAGAGCCGCGACATATAAATCAATCGATTAGACGGCTCTGCCTGTCAAGAAAATCCGACAATGGAGCCGCTGCGCTCGCGGCCGGCGCTATGGCAGGCGGGCCAGCTTTTCGGTCAGCAGGTCATAAACCCCGCCGGCATCGACCGTGGTCATGAACCGGGCATTGGCGGGCCGGCCGGTCACCCCCCACCAATCGACCACAGTCGCGCCGATCGTCAATGGGCTCGCCGTCTCGACCGCGACATTGACCCTGCGGCCGCCGAACAGCCCGGGGCGCAGCAGATAGGCGACGACGCACGGGTCGTGCAGCGCCATGCCGCGCTCGCCGAACCTGGAGGCGCGAGCGTTCTCGAACGCGGTCAGTAGCCGGGCGACCGTCGGGCCGCAGCGATTGGGAAGTGCCCCGAATGCGGCGATGCGCGGCGGCGTGCTCAGCACCTGATGGGTGACGTCGAGCGGGATCATCGTGATCGGGATGCCGCTTTCGAGCACGATCTCGGCCGCGTGCGGATCGGCATGAATGTTGAACTCGGCGGCGGGCGTGATGTTGCCGAGTTCGAAGCCGGCCCCGCCCATGATCACGAGTTCGCCGATGCGGCTGGCGATGTCGGGGGCCTTGATCAGCGCCATCGCGAGATCGGTCAGCGGCCCGAGCGCGCACAGGGTGGTGTCGCCGGGTTCGGCCGCGCGCAGGCGCTCGATCAGAAAATCGACGCCGTGCTGCGGGCGAAGCGCGATCGCCGGCTCGGGCAGGCGCAGCCGCTCGTGCAGCGCGTCGTGGTGGAGCGCAGCCGCGTTTACCGGCGGGCGCAGCAGCGGCCGCGCGCAACCGGCGTAAACCGCGATTTCCAGCCGTCCGGCCAGTTCGCAGATCTGCCGCGCATTGCGCCCGGTCGCCGCCAGCGGCAGATTGCCGGCGACTGCGATGATGCCGAGGATTTCGAGCTCTTCGGATGCCGCCAGCGCCAATAGCAGTGCCACCGCATCGTCGATGCCCGGATCGGTATCGATGATGATGCAGCGGCTCACACCGCCTTCTCACAGAGGATGCTCAGCGAGTGGTAGAGGGGACCCGTCCAATTCTCCCGCTGAATGTCGAGCAGCCGCATTCCCGCTCGCTGCATTAGCTGGAACAGGTACTTCTGCGGCAGCACGTGCATCTCCATCGTTTCGGTCTTGCCCACAACCCGGTCGAGATAGGTCTCGATTACAAATTCATAAGATTTGGCCGCCACCGGCAGTTGGAAATAGGCTATGCCACCGGGCTTCAAGTTGGCAAACGCAACCTCCAGCAGTCTCGCAATGATCGGCGGCGGGTTGTGCTGCAGCACGATCACCGAATAGAAGAAATCAAGCGGTCCCTGCTCCTGCAACCGTTCGATGCTATCGACCCGCACCAGCCGCACATTGTTGACCCCTAGGTGCGTCAGATGAGTGCGGGCGATGTCAAGATGCGGGAGCGAAATGTCGCAGGCAATGACCTCGCGGAAATACTGCGCGAGGTGGGGCGTCACCCGGCCGACACCGCAACCGAGTTCGAGCGCGACCCCGTCCGCCGCCGGCATGCGGCCAGCCCGGGCCGCCGCGCATTCGAACAGCATCCAGCTCAACGGGCCGGTACGGTAGAAGGAGTCAATATTGCGGTCGATATTCTCGGGCAGGTAGCTCGCGTCCACCAGTACCGACCAATACGGCTTTTCCTCGCCGAGCCGCTCCCAGCTGCGCTGGACATGGGCCAGCAGACGGCCGAACTGCTCCTCGCTGATATCTGTGTCGACCCTGTTCGGCGCAGCCAAGATGTAATCGTTGAGGAGCTGCGCGAGACCAGCCTGTTGCGTATTCGCTTGATATTCCAGACTGGACAGGAACGCTTGGCGAAGCCCCTGCCAATCCGGAATCTGGTACAGGTCCTCGATGACGGCCTCGTTTTCCGGTTCGCGGCCGAGAATGAACCGATAGGCATCGACGATCTCGCTTCGGCTGACCATAGCTAGCGTCTTCAGCGGCGCAACACTATCAGCTTCTTGATCTCGGCGATCGCCTTGGCCGGGTTGAGCCCCTTTGGGCAGGTTCGGGTGCAGTTCATGATCGTATGGCAGCGATAGAGGCGAAACGGGTCTTCGAGCGCATCAAGCCGCTCGCCGGCCGCCTCGTCCCGGCTGTCGGCGATCCAGCGGTAGGCCTGCAGCAGAATTGCCGGGCCGAGATAGCGCTCGCTGTTCCACCAATAGGATGGGCAGGCGGTGGTGCAACAAAAGCACAGGATGCATTCCCACAGCCCGTCGAGCTGCTCGCGCTCCTCGATCGATTGCGGCTGCTCGCGGTCGGGCGACGCGGCGCTGACGTTCTGCAGCCAGGGCCGCAGCGAGTGGTACTGCGCATAGACATCGGTCAGATCGGGGACCAAATCCTTGACGACCGGCATGTGCGGCAGCGGGAAGATGCGTACCGGGCCCTTGACCTCGTCGATCGCCTTCAGGCAGGCGAGCGTGTTGACCCCGTCGATATTCATCGCGCACGAGCCGCAGATGCCCTCGCGGCACGAGCGGCGGAAGGTCAGCGTCGTATCGATCTCATTCTTGATCTTGATCAGCGCGTCGAGAACCATCGGGCCGCACTGGTCGAGATCGATCGCGAAGCGGTCGATGACCGGCTTTTTGCCGTCGTCCGGGTTCCAGCGATAAATCCGGAATTCGCGCACGCGGTTGGCGCCGGGCGGTGCGGGATGGCTCCTGCCGGGGCCGGGCCGGGAATTTGCCGGCAGTCTGAATTCAGCCATCAGTAGACGCGCGCCTTGGGAGGAAACGCCTGAACCTCGTTCGACAGCGTATAGAGATGCACCGGGCGATAGCCTGTCTTGACCCCGCCCTCTGCGTCGAGCCACACGACCGTGTGCTTGAGCCAGTTGGTGTCGTCTCGCTCGGGGTAGTCCTCGCGGGCGTGCGCGCCGCGGCTCTCGGTGCGGTTCGCTGCCGAATGCAGCGTCACGACCGCCTGCTCGAGCAGATTCTCCAGTTCGAGAGCCTCGGCGAGGTCGCTGTTCCAGATCATCGAGCGATCGGTGATGCCAAGTTCGGCAAAGCTGCTGGCCACGCCGTCGATGCGCTCGATGCCCTCCTTGAGGATTTCGGCGGTGCGGAACACGGCGCAGTTCGATTGCATGACCTTTTGCATGTCGAGCCGGATCTCGCCGGTCTTGCGCGGCCCCTGCGAGTGGCGCACCGCGTCGAGCCGGGCAACCGCCTCCTCGCCCGCCGTGGCCGAGAGCGGCTTGTGTGGCATGCCCGGGCGGATCAGCTCGGCCGCGCGATGGGCCGCCGCCCGGCCAAACACGACGATGTCGAGGAGCGAGTTGCATCCCAGCCGGTTGGCGCCGTGGACCGAGACGCAGGCCGCCTCGCCGATCGCCATCAGCCCCGGCACAACCCGTTCCGGATTGTCAGCGGTCGGGTTCAGCACCTCGCCGTGATAGTTGGTCGGGATCCCGCCCATGTCGTAATGCACGGTCGGCAACACCGGGATCGGCTGCCGCGTCACATCGACCCCGGCGAAGATCCGCGCCGTCTCCGAGATGCCAGGCAGGCGCTGGTGCAGGACCTCGGGCGACAGGTGTTCGAGATGCAACAGGATGTGATCATGCGCGGGGCCGCAGCCGCGCCCCTCGCGGATCTCGATCGTCATCGCCCGGCTGACGACGTCGCGCGAGGCGAGGTCCTTGGCGTGCGGCGCATAGCCTTCCATGAAACGCACGCCCTCGCCATTGGTCAGGTAGCCGCCCTCGCCGCGGGCACCCTCGGTGATCAGACAGCCGGCGCCGTAGATCCCGGTCGGGTGGAACTGCACAAACTCCATGTCCTGCAATGGCAGCCCGGCGCGCAGCACCATCGCATTGCCGTCGCCGGTGCAGGTATGCGCCGAGGTGCAGGAGAAATAGGTGCGGCCATAACCGCCGGTGGCGAGGATCACCAGATGGGCGTGAAACCGGTGCAGTCTGCCATCCTCGAGGTTCCAGGCCATGACCCCGCGGCAGGCGCCTTCGTCATCGGTGATCAGGTCGAGCACAAAGTATTCGACGAAGAACTGCGCGTTGTGCTTCAGGCATTGCTGGTAGAGCGTGTGGATGATCGCGTGCCCGGTGCGGTCGGCCGCGGCGCAGGCGCGTTTGGCCGGGTCGCCGTCGCCGTAATCCATCATGTGACCGCCGAATGGTCGCTGATAGATCCGCCCATCCTCGGTGCGCGAGAACGGCACGCCGAAATGCTCGAGCTCGATGACCGCCGGGATCGCGTTCCTGCACATGTATTCGATCGCGTCCTGGTCGCCGAGCCAGTCGGAACCCTTGACCGTGTCGTACATGTGCCAGCGCCAATCGTCCTCGCCGTGATTGCCGAGTGCGGCGGCGACCCCGCCTTGCGCCGCCACGGTGTGGCTGCGGGTCGGGAACACCTTGCTGATGCAGGCGGTCGTCAGCCCTTCGACCGTGCAGCCGAGTGTCGCGCGCAGCCCGGCCCCGCCGGCGCCGACGACGACGACGTCATAGCTGTGATCGGTGATCATGTAGGCGGGCGGCATCAGACAACTCCGGATCAGCTAGCTCGGCACGCCGAGCGCCAAGCTCAACACGGCGACGATACCGGCGACCGCCAATGCAACACAGGCAAGGCGGACGAGGATCACGAGGCCGATCCTAGCGAGCTCGGCATGGACGTAATCCTCGATCACGACCTGGAGCCCGAGCGAGGCATGGTAGAAGGTGGCGATCAGCAGCAGCACCAGCAAGATCGCCGGCAGGGGCCGGCCGATCCAGCCCTGCACGGTGTCGAAATCCGCGCCGACCAGCCCGATCACCGAAGCCACGAACCACAGTGCCAACGGCACCAGTGCCACCGCGGTGATGCGTTGCACCAGCCAGTGCTCGACCCCGTCCTTGGCTGAGCCGAGGCCGATCGCCCGCCCGAGCGGCGAGCGCATGCGCGAGACCGCCATCTCAGCCGACCCAGCGCGACATTCCGGCAACCCAGGCGATGACCGTCAGCGCGGCGGCGGCGGCGATCACGATCGTGCCGCCGATATAGACCGACTTGAGATCGAGGGCGTGGCCGGTATCCCAGACGAGATGTCGGATGCCGTTGCACAAATGGTAGAACAGCGCGGCACTCCAGCCGAGCAACAACACGATCCCGAGCCACGAGCCGAGAAAGCCGGACACCGCAGCATAGGCTTCAGGACCGGAAGCGACCGCCACCAGCCACCATACCAGCAGCAGCCCGCCGAGGCTCAGGACCACCCCGGCGGCGCGGTGCAGGATCGACATGACCGAGGTCAGCTGCCAGCGATAGACCTGAAGATGCGGCGACAGCGGCCGGTCGGCGGATCTCATCTGAACCTTGATCGTGGACCCAAAATCCGCCGGGGCAGCGGTTGTCACCGGCCGCGGCTTTCTTGAACCCTGATGCGGTGCTTTAGGGCGCACCGGGGCGTGTGACTTAGACCGCACACCCCCGGGTGTCAACGGAGGCTCGCGCGATGCGGCATTTCACGGCGCGGCATTTCCCGGTGCCGGCGCGATCGCTGCGATCGCCGCGGCGAGCGCCACGACGCGGCGTGCCTCGGTCACATGCAACGTCTCGATCAGCTTGCCATCGAGTAGCGCCACCCCTTGACCCGCAGCCAGCGCTGCGGCATGCGCAGCAATGACCCGCCGCGACCATTCGATCTCCTGGGCGTCCGGGGCAAAGGCGGCGTTGGCGGCCGCGATCTGCTGCGGGTGGATCAGGGTCTTGCCGTCAAAGCCGAATTTGCGACCCTGTCGGCAGGCTCGGGTGAACCCCTCGCTGTCGGCGAGGTCGAGATGGACGCCGTCGAGTGCGGCGAGCCCATGGGCGCGGGCGGCAAGCAGCGCCCATTCGAGCGCCGTCGTGAGCGGCCGGCGACGGGCGGTGTGGCGCGCACGCAGCGCCGTTGTCAGATCCGCGGTGCCGAGCACCAGCGCCGCGAGGCGCGGGGTCGCCGCGGCGATCTCATGCGCCCGCAGAATACCGAGCGGGGTCTCGACCATGCACCACAGCCGGCACCGCGACGGCACCCCCAGCGCTTCGAGCCGGGCGGCGGCAGCGCGCACCGCGGCGGCGCTTTCGACCTTGGGCAACAGCACCGCGTCGAGCGGCATCTTGGCCGCGGCCGCGAGATCGGCCGGCCCCCACGGGGTGTCGGCGGCGTTGACCCGCAGCACCTGCTCGCGGCGGGCGTATCCACCTGCGGCGAGCGCTGCCGCCACGGCGGCCCGCGCCGCGTTTTTCGCCGCCGGCGCCACCGCGTCCTCGAGATCGAAGATCAGGCCATCGGCCGCGAGGCTGCGCGCGCGGTCGAGTGCCCGCGGATTTGCACCCGGAACGAACAGGACGCTGCGCCGGGGACGTGGCTCGGGGATCGGAACGTCACTCATCCCGCCACGCTATACCAGCGCCCCGGCGGATCGCACCACCGATCGGTCCGGCGCAGCCGGCAGCCGGATCGCGCCCAAGGCAAATTCGGTTTGCGGTCGGCCGCGGCGGGCGTGCATTGTCTCGGCGAAGCTCGCGGGCGGACCGGGCGTGGCAAGCCGGCCGGGTGTGGCAAGCGGGCCGGATACGACAAGCGGAGTGTCGGCATGGCCGAGACGGATGGCCAGGAGGTATCGGAAGAGCAGGCTTTCTGGTCATGGCTCGGCCTGTGGCTGCAGTTTCTGATCCTCGCCGTGTGCGTCGTCCTCGGCGCCTTTGTCGCCAGCGCCGCAACACAGCCGGGCGATTACGGTTGCGGTGTCGCCCTGATCCTCGGCGCGCTAGTGCTCGCCTTTATGCGCCTCAAGCAGCGTTTCGACGATGGCGATCCGAACTGGCTGCGGTTTCTCTTCGTCGACAACATGGCGAGCCTCGCGGTGGCGATCCCGGTCTTCACCGTGATCGGGCTGATCGGCCTGTTCATCGCCCATGACTGGAGCGGCGGCGCCCTGCACGGCGCCGGGCTCGGACTGTTCGTGGTCAGCGCCATCGTGATCTTTCTCGATATCAAGACCGTCTTCGACCGGATCAACTCGACCGGGGGCGAGTGAGCGTGCCGACCGTTCTCTCGATCCAGTCCTGGGTTGCCAGTGGTGTCGTCGGCAATGGCGCGGCGCTGTTCGTGCTGCAGCGGCTCGGGATTGAGACCTGGTCGCTGAACACGGTCGCATTGTCGAATCACACCGGATACGGCCGATGGCGCGGCGGGGCGGTGCCGGCGGAGGGGATCGCCGAGCTGTTCGAGGGCATCGCCGAACTGGGGCTGCTTCAGCACTGCGATGCGGTGCTATCGGGCTATCTCGGCGCGGCCGGCGCCGGCCCGGTGTTGCTCGACATCGTCGGCCGGGTCAAGCGGGCGAACCCGAGGGCGGTCTACTGTTGTGACCCGGTGATCGGCGATGTCGCCACCGGGAGGTATGTCGGCCACGGGGTGCCGGAATTCTATCGCGACCAAGCGCTCCAGTTGGCCGATATTGCTACCCCCAACCGTTTCGAGCTCGAATGGCTGACCGGCCGGTCGATCGGCACGGTGGCCGACGCCGCGAGCGCGGCCGAAACGTTGCGGCGGCAAGGACCGGGAGTGGTCCTCGTCACCAGCCTCGAACCAGCGGCCGGGCGGGTCGCCGTTCTCGCCGCCGCGGCCGACGGAATTTGGCTTGCCGAGACCCCATTGCTGCCGGTCGAGGCCACCGGCTGCGGCGATGCGCTGGCGGCGCTGTTTCTCGGCCGGCGGCTGAAGGGCGAGGCGGTGCCGCAGGCTTTGGCCGGCACCGTCGCCGCGATCTGGGGCGTGGTTGACGCCACCGCACGTGCCGGCGGCGGGGAATTGGCGCTGATCGCGGCTCAGGACGAGCTGGTTGCGCCGGGCCGCATGGTCCAGCCGGTTCGGCTGCAACAGGTCAGGGAGTGATCCGATGGAACCGTCCACACCAATTGCGATCGTCACCGGTGCCGGCAGCGGCATCGGCAGGGCCTCGGCATTGGCGCTTGTTGAAGCCGGGTTCGCCGTTGCCCTTGCCGGCCGTCGCCGCGACATGCTCGACGAAACCGCCACGCTGGCGAAACCCGCGGCCGGCGGCGCCAACGGGACGCCGCGCACCCTGGTGGTGCCGACCGATGTCGCCGACCCGGCGCAGGTCGCCGCACTGTTCGACGCGGTCAAGGCCACCTATGGCCGCCTCGACCTGCTGTTCAACAATGCCGGCACCAGCACCCGCGGCATCCCGTTCGAACAACTGACCTACGAGCAGTGGGCGAACGTTGTCGCGGTCAATCTGACCGGCTCGTTCCTGTGCGCGCAGCATGCCTTTCGCCAGATGAAGAGCCAAGAGCCGCAGGGCGGGCGGATCATCAACAACGGCTCGGTCTCGGCGCATGTGCCGCGGCGCCATTCGACCCCCTATGTCGCGACCAAGCACGCGCTGACCGGGCTGACCCGCTCATTGTCGCTCGATGGTCGCGACTACAACATCGCCTGCGGCCAGATCGACATCGGCAACGCCGCGACGACGCGCAACGAGGACACCGCGCGCGGCCGGCTGCAGGCGACCGGCCGGGTCGAGGCCGAGCCGCGGATCGATGTCGCGCATGTGGCCCGGGCGGTCGTCTACATGGCGACCCTGCCGCTCGAGGCGAATGTCCAGTTCATGACCGTGATGGCGACCAAGATGCCCTATATCGGCCGCGGCTGAACCCGCGATGGGCCTCGGCCATTCGCGAGGGCCCACAGTGTCCGGCGGGCGGCGAGGCATCGCTACTGCGCTGAAAACTTGCCCAGCCTGCCTAAGATTTAGCCAATCGCCGGCCTTAAGGCGGGGGGTGTTGCGACGCCGGCGGCAGGCCAGACCGGAACGCGAGCTCGGCTCCGGCCGCGCAACCACACAGTTCGCCGGCAGTTGGCGCCCGATGCGCCGCGGATCAGCGGTTGGTACGCGGCTTGCGTCGCTGCGACGCTGGAATGGGCCGATGGCGCGGGTGCTCACATGACACCGTCGCAACCCCCGGCCGTGGCACGATCTTGCGAAGGGCTGTCCGCCGATGCACAACACCAAGAAAAGGCCGATGCACAACACCAGGAAAAAGACTGTCTCGGGTATCGCCGCCGCCATGCTTCTGGTCGGTTTCGGCGCAGCGCGCAGCCGGGCCGACGAACTCGTCCAGTTGCCGCCGCCAGCGCCGGCTGCCGTCACCCCAGCCCCGACCACCACCGCTCCAGCGCCTGCAACCGCCCCCGGTGCCGCAGCCCCGCCCGCCGCAGCCCCGCCCGCCGCAGCCCCGGCCGCTGCAGCCCCGGCGGCAGCACCGACATCGCCGCTGATCGGGCCGGCGCTTGCCGGACCGCTGACGATCCAGCTGCCGCCGCCCAAATACACGCTCGGACCGCTCGGCGACATCTATGTGGACGGTATCGCCAGCGGGCTCGGGCAGTGGCAGAACAATCCGTTCCCCGGCAACCGCTCGTGGCAGCCGGACCTGTCGAACGGCCAGGTCTTCGTCCAGAAGACCGACGGCATCTTCCAGTTCTATGCTCAGGGCGGCGCCTATTCGATCGCCTCGCTGGGGGCGTCGTACATCTCCACCGCCGAGGCGACAATCGGCAGCAACAGCCCGGCCGGGAATCTGTGGGGATGGTTCCCGGTGGGCTTTGTCAAGATCGCCCCGAACGACAAGTTTTCGCTCGAGGCCGGAAAACTGCCGACCCTGATTGGCGCCGAGGACACGTTTTCATTCCAGAACATCAACATCGAGCGCGGCCTCTTGTGGAACCAGGAGCCGGCGATCAGCAAGGGTGGCCAGGCCAATTACACGATCGGGCCGATGGCATTGTCGCTGTCGTTCAACGACGGCTTTGATTCCGGCGTGTGGAACTGGGTCAGCGGGTCTGCCACCTATACGATAAATTCTGCCAACACGTTTGAGTTCTCGGCCGGTGGCAATGTCGGCAAGACCAATATTGCGACGCTGCGCAGCCCGCTGCTGCTCAACAATTCGCAAATCTATGACTTGATTTATACCTACAACTCGGACCCGTGGATCGTCCAACCCTATTTCCAGGCCACCCATGTGCCGACCAACCTATCGCTTTACGGGCCGAGTGCCTCGACCTTTGGCGGTGCGGTCCTGGTCAATTACGATTTGGGGTCGGGGTTCAATCTCGGCGGCCGGCTCGAATATATCGGCACAACCGGCAGTAACAATCTGCTCTATGGTCCAGGCAGCGGCGCCTTTTCCTTCACCTTCACGCCAACCTATCAATACAAATACTATTTCGCCCGTGCCGAATTCTCCTGGGTCAAGGCCAATGGCGTGACTGCCGGGCTCGGCCTCGGGCCCAATCTCGACGGCAATTCGCAAACCCGGGTCATGCTCGAGACCGGCATCCTGTTCTGAGCCGCGCGGCGGGCCCGCAACGGGGCTGTACCCGGCAGACCCTCGCTCGCAACTCGGCGGCAGCGACGAAATTGCCGATGGGCCGTCATGCGCGCGCCGGCTAGAATGTGACCCGGTTCACAGGCGAATTGCCGGCGGTATGGTCACATCGCCGATGGCGTGGCCGGGGCGGTGATGGCCGGCGCGGCGACGGAAAGGCCCCTTGTGCCCGAATTGGTGATTTTCGATTGCGACGGTGTGCTGGTCGACAGCGAGGTGATCTTTGCCCGTGTGCTCGGCGAATGCCTGACCGCGGCGGCGCTGCCGACCACGGCCGATGAGGCCCTGCTGCTCGGGTTTGGCCGCAACCGCGCAACCTTGACCGCGGCGGTCGAGACCCGGTTCGGCCGAACCCTGCCGGACGGTTTTTTCGAAACGATGCGGGCGCGCACCGCACAGGTCCTCGAGCGCGAACTGGTCGCGGTGCCGGGGGTCGAGGCATTGCTGACGGCGCTGCCGGCGGCGTGCTGCGTCGCCTCGAACGGCCACCTCGAACGGGTGCGCGAGCGCTTGGCGCTGACCGGATTGCTGAAATTCTTCGAGCCGCGCGTGTTCAGCGCGATCGAGGTCGCCGCCGGCAAGCCGGCACCCGATCTGTTTCTGCTGGCGGCACGGCGCTGCGGCGTGCCCCCGGCAGCGTGCCTCGTGATCGAGGACAGCACGATCGGCGTTGCCGCCGCGGTCGCCGCGGGCATGCCGGTCGTCGGCTTTTGCGGCGGCAGCCATTGCGCGGCGGGTCACGCCGAAGAGCTGAGCGCCGCCGGCTGCGCGCGCGTCTTCGCGCGGATGACCGATCTCGCCGCCCATTTGTGCGGGGATCCATGCGGGTAATCCAGATCAGCGACACGCATCTGAGCCGCGGCAAGGCGCATTTTCTCGACAATTGGGCGCCGCTCGCCGGCTGGATCGCGGGCGCGCGCCCGGATCTGGTGATCCATACCGGCGACGTGACGATCGACGGCGCCGGGACCGAGGATGATCTCGCCTATGCCGCCGGGCTGATGCGCGGGCTCGGGCGGCGCTGGCGCGCGGTTCCCGGCAACCACGATGTCGGTGAAGCGGGGCGGCCGAGCCAGCCCGTGACCGACGAGCGGCTGGCGCGCTGGCGCCGCCATTTCGGTCCCGACCGCTGGGTCGAGGACATCGGTCCCGCTGCCGGCGGCTGGCGGCTGATCGGGTTCGACGCACTCATTCTCGGCAGCGGATCGCGCGAGGAGTCCGAGCAGCACGCCTGGCTCGAAGCGGCGCTGGCCGAGGCCGCTGGCCGGCCGGTCGCGTGGTTTCTGCACAAGCCGCTGTTTCTCGAAGAGCCCGGGGAGGCCGACACCGGCTACTGGTCGGTCAAGCCCGAACCGCGCGCCCGGCTCCTCTCATTGTTGCGCCGGCATCGGGTGGCGCTCGTCGCCAGCGGCCACCTGCACAAGGCGCATGACTTTGTGCGCGCCGGCACGCGCTACTTGTGGGCGCCGGCATCGAGCTTCATCGTCGGCGACATGCAGCCGGCAATGCCCGGCGAAAAGCGGCTCGGCGCCGTCCTTTATGAATTCGACACGGCAGGGCTGACGGCGCAGATCGCCGAAGTCGCGGGGCTCAAACCGCATCTGCTCGACGAGGTCATCGCCGAAATCTATCCGCGTCCTGTGCCAACGAGTGCGGGCTGAACGCGAAGCTCGGCGATCGCGCCACTCGCGAGCCGGAAGATGCGGTCCTGCGGCACCGGCAGGGTCAGTGCGACGTCGCGGGGCAGTCCGGTGTAGAGACCGCGCAAGACCCGGCTGACGAGCCCGTGCGCGACGACGATGACCGACTGGGTCTCGTCCTGTTCGCCGAGCCACGCGCCGACGCGCGCCGCAAACGCCGAATAGCCTTCGCCATCGGGGGCGCGAAAATACCAGTCGTGACGCCCCGCGCCCTCGAAAATGCCCGGCGAGCCGGCGCCGATCTCGGCGTAGGTGAGGCCGTCCCACGAGCCGAGCGTCAATTCGCGCAGCCGCACGTCGGTGCGAGTTTCGCCGGAAGTGGCGAGTTCGCCCTGGATGATCTCGGCGGTGCGCCGCGCGCGGCCTTGCGGGCTTGCGACGATCGTGGCGCCACTCGCTTCCGGCAAGGCAGCGAGCGCGCGGCCGAATGCCCGGGCCTGCGCCTCGCCGTGACAGGTCAGCGGCGAATCGAATCGGCCCTGAAACCGCCGCTCCAGGTTCCAGCAGGTCTCGCCGTGGCGAACCAAGAGGATCGCCATGCTACGGTGCCCGGGTTGCGCCGGCGCCCGGGTTGCGCAGGCGGTAGAGCACGTGCCGCTTCAGCGGACCCTCGGGCACATGCGGGTGGTCGTAATCGTCGCCGGGGTCGCGGCTCATGCCGAGTCGCTCCATGACCGCGCGCGAGCGAAGATTGGCCGGGACCGTGACCGCGACGATCTCGGCAAGGCCAAGTTCGCCAAAACCCCAATCGAGCGCCGCGCGCGCCGCCTCGGTCGCATAGCCGCGGCCCCAATAAGGGCGCGCCAGCCGCCAGGCGATCTCGACCGCCGGGGTGAAATGCGCCGCGTAGGGGATCCAGGCGAGACCGACGACGCCGATGAAATCCGCCGCGCCCGGGATTTCGACCGCCCAGCGGCCAAAGCCATGGTCGCGCCAATGCGCCTGCAGTCGCGCTGCCCAGGCTTCGACCGCGCCCGTTTCGGTCAAGGGCAACAAAAATTCCATGACCGCCGGATCGGCCGACATCGCCGCGAACGGGGCGAGATCGGCGTCGCGCCACCCTCGCAGCAAGAGCCGCGGCGTGCGCAGCGATGCCGTCACGGCTATTTCTTCTGGCCGGCCGCCCCGGCCATCTGCGCCATCACCATCTGCTGCCATTGCTCGAACCCTTTGAGCCCGGCCGGCAGCCAGCTTTCGATCAGCGCCTTTGCATCCATTGCCTTGAGGTTGGCGCTGATCCGCTCCTGAACCTCTTTCAGCAGCGCCGCCTGCAAGGGCTGCACCTCCGGCAGGCCGAAGAATTTGCGCGCCTCCTCCGGCGTGCAGTCGATGTCGAAGCTGATCTTCATCGCCGTCCCTCCTTCTTCCGGCATCCCCGCCACCGATACCACCTCAGGCCTTGGGTTGCGCGCCGGATCTCGGGTATCCTTGCAGCATGCCCGTAGAGATCCCGTTTCGCCGCGACTTGGCGTTCGAATATGGCCGGCTCGAAAGCGTCGCGCCCGGCGTTCGCCGCATCATCGCGCGCAACCCGAGCCCGTTCACGTTCCACGGCACCGGAACCTATGTCGTTGGCGATGGCGAGGTCGCGGTCATCGACCCCGGTCCCGATCTCGACGAGCATGTCGCAGCGCTGCTGGCCGGCCTCGCCGGCGAGCGGGTGACGCATATCCTCGTCACCCATACCCATCGCGACCATTCGCCGGCGGCCGCTCCGCTCAAGGCGGCGACCGGCGCGATGACCTATGGGTTTGGGCCGCATGCCGGCGGGCGGCGCGGCGATCCGGCGGTCGAGGAGGGCGGCGACTGGGATTTCTCGCCCGATGTGACCGTGCATGACGGCGACACGATCGCCGGCCCCGGCTGGCGCTTCGAGGCGGTGCACACCCCGGGCCATACCTCGAACCATCTGTGCTTCGCGTTGCCCGACCGCGCCATCCTGTTCAGCGGCGATCACGTCATGGGCTGGTCGACCAGCGTCGTCGCCCCGCCCGATGGCGATATGAGCGCCTATATGCGCTCGCTCGACAAGCTGCTGCATCGCGCCGACGCGACCTATTGGCCGACCCACGGTCCGGCGATCACCGAGCCGCAGCCGCATGTGCGCGCGTTCATCGCCCATCGCCGCGAGCGCGAGGCCGGCATCCTCGACTGCCTCAGGGCCGGCACCGGGCGGATCGAGATGATCGTCGACCGGCTTTATGTCGGGTTGTCGCCGGGATTGCGCCGCGCCGCCGGCCGCTCGGTGCACGCCCATCTGCTCGATCTCGCCGGGCGCGGCGTTGCCGAAAGCGACGGACCGCCGACGATCGACGCGCATTATCGCCTGGCCCGTTCCTGACCTGCGATCCTGGGCGGCAACGCTGCCGCAGTCGAGCCGCCGCAATCGAAGAGCGCCCCGCTGTTTCAGGCTCTCTCGCGCGGGCGTGCCGCTGTCATAACCGTGCCGCTGTCATAATGCCGCTGTCATAATCGTGTAACGCGATCCTCCTATTTTTTTGTCCGCACGGTTGCGACGGCCTGTGCAATGGGGCGGCCATGCGCTCCGGTCCTTGCCAAGAGGAGCGTGCGATGGGTCGCCGTGCCCCGGGTGAAGAGAATAGCGCGAACTCGCTGATGCGGGCCGTCCGCCTTGTCCTCGCGATGGCGTGTGTGCTGGTCCCGGCGTCGCGGCCGCACGCGGCTGATCTCGCATTGGCCGAAACCGGCTCGACCCTGATCCTTCCACTGTTCAACTCGTGGGTGGCCGCATACGCACCGCACACACCCAGCCTCCGCATGACGAGTGCGGGCACCGGCTCGGGGGCCGGGATCGCCGCGGCGATCGCGGGCCAGGTGCAGATCGGCACCTCGGACGCCTACATGTCGGATCAGGAGGCGATGGCGAACCACGACGTCCTGAACATTCCGCTCGTCATCTCGGCACAGACGGTGAATTACAACCTGCCCGGATTGCACGGCATCAGCCTCAAACTCAGCGGTCCGGTCCTTGCCGGGATCTATTCGGGTGCGGTCCGCAACTGGGACGACCCGCAGATCGCGGCGCTCAATCCCGGTACCAGGTTGCCGCACCACGCGATTGTCCCGATCCGCCGCGGCGACGCATCGGGTGACAGCTTTGTCTTCACGCAATTTCTGACCTTCTCGACGCCTGATTGGGAGACCCGGATCGGCTACGGCACGACGGTGAAATGGCCACCGGTGCCGGGCAGTCTGACGGCGTCGGGCAATTCGCAGATGGTGCAAACCTGCGCGCGCACGCCCTATTCGATTGCCTATATCGGCGCGAGCTTCGCGGCCGAGATCGCCAAAGCCGGGCTCGGCACCGCGATGCTGCAGAACGAGGACGGCAAATTCGTGTTGCCGACGCCGGCAACGATCAGCGCCGCGGCGGCGGCGCTGACGCCGCGGACCCCTGCGGACGAGCGCTTGACGCTGGTGTTTGCGCCCGGCGCCCAATCCTACCCGCTGATCAACTACGAATATGCGATCGTTTCGAGCCGGCAACCGAGTGCGCAGCTGGCCACGGCATTGCGCGATTTTCTGCTGTGGTGCATTGCGCCCGACGGCGGCTCCGCCGCGCATTTTCTCGACCCGGTTCACTTCATCGCGCTACCGACGGCAATCCGCGCCAAGAGCGAACTGCAGATTGCCGCGATCCAGTGAACCGCGGCGTCCCCGCGTTCCAACGCCGCCGCACTTCTTCGCAATCTCGATCGCCCGCAACCGCGATCCCGGTGGGATACCCTGATGTCGATTGCCGAAACAACCGCTCCCGACCAGCAACGCACGGTTCAGGACTATATCGACGAGCGGCCGCGCTGGCCCGACGGCACAAGTCTGCCCTCGGCCCCGATGACCGCGATGCAGTGGCGCATCTGGATGCTCGCCGCCGCCGGCAAGTTCTTCGAAGGCTTCGTCGTGTTCATGACCGGTGTGGCACTGCCGCTGATCGCGCGCGAATTCGGCATCGGCGCCGCCGACAAGGGCCTGGTCGGCGCGGCGAGCCTGATCGGCATCCTGATCGGGGCGGTCGGGCTCGGCGGCCTGTCGGACCGGTTCGGCCGCAAGTCGATGTTCATCGCCGAGATGATCATTTTTACGGCGTTTCTGGCGCTGCTGGTGTTGTGCACCAATTTCGTGTCGCTGGTGATCTGCCTGTTCGGGCTCGGTGTCGCGCTCGGCTGCGACTATCCGACCGCGCACATGATCATCTCCGAGAACATTCCCAGCACCAGCCGCGGCCGCCTCGTGCTGGGCGCGTTCGCGTTTCAGGCGGTCGGCGCGCTCGGCGGCACCGCGGTCGGCTATGCCGTGCTTGCCGCCGTGCCCGATCTCGGTGCCTGGCGCTGGATGTACGCGACCGCGATCATCCCGGCGCTGGCGGTCACGGTCGGCCGATTCTGGGTGACCGAGAGCGCCAACTGGCTGTTCGCTCGCGGCGCGCTGGACGAGGCCCGGGCCGCGGCGCACCGGCTGCTGCAGCGCAACCCGCAATATCCGCAATCGATCGAGCTGTCGCCGCTGGTCGCGGCCGAAGCTGCCGCCGGGCATGGCGGCGGCTCGTTCCTGGCATTGTTCCACCCGCGTTATCTGCGGGCGACGATCCTCGCCTCGGTGCCGTGGTTCCTGCAGGATCTCGGCACTTACGGCATCGGCATCTTCACGCCGACGATCCTCGCCGCCGCGGTCGGCAGCCAGGCCGCGCATGTCCGCAGCATGAGCGATCTGATCGCCAATGACATCGTGGCGGCCAAGGGAGCGGCGATGATCACCGCGCTCCTGATCATCGGCATCGTCTTTGCGGTCGTGCTGGCCGACAAGCTCGGCCGGATCCGGCTGCAAATCTGGGGGTTTGTCGGCTGTGCCGCGGGCCTGCTGCTGGCCTCGCTGTCGGTCGACTTCACGGGTGGGTCGCGCATTGTGCTGATTTTTGCCGGGTTCATGCTGTTCGACTTCATGACCAATCTCGGCCCCAACGCGCAGACCTACCTGTTGGCCGGCGAGGTGTTCCCGACTGCGATCCGCGGCAAGGGCGCAGGTTTCGCCGCGGCTTTCGCCAAGATCGGCGCGGTGATGACCGCGTTTTTGTTCCCGGTCCTGCTGGCGGCGATCGGCACCCGCTGGCTGCTTTACATCCTGATCCTCACCTCGTTGCTCGGAGCCGTCGTGACCTGGCTCTTCCGTATCGAGACGACCGGCGTCAGTCTCGATCGCATGGTCGAGCCAAACCAAGCGAACGATCGCGATCGAGCCACGGCCTGAGCCACGCCTATGGGGCTTGTTTGCCTACGGGGTTTGTTTGAAGGTCGCGGCAAAGCTCTCGCCATCGGGTTTGATCAGGTGGCCCTGCAGATCGACAATCCCCGGGCGAAAGGCGAACTGGCTGCCGTCGGAGTTTTGAAACCTGAGCTCGCCATCGCGGATCACCCCGGTGCCGTGCAGGACGCCGCCTGGACCCGCCGAATCCGCTCGCTGCGGCCCGAAAACGTAGATGATCGACGCCGTACCGTCGGGTTTGACATCCTGGACGATCAGCGCCGCGCAGGTATTTGCGTCCCAGGCGGCATCGCTCCACACCCCGAGAAACCGCCGGCCGTCCTCGGGAAGCGTCGCGGGGTCGGCCAGCTGAAAGACGACACTCTGCCCGCAGAAGACCCGGCCGGGTTGCGCCGCGCCCGGCCCGGTCTCATTCGCCGGAGGTGCGAGCGGCTGCGGCGCGCCGGTGGCCGGAGGCTCGGCGGGTTGCGGCGCCGCGGCGGGCGGTGGAAGCTGGCCCGGCGCCGGGGCTTGGGCCGACCCCGGGGCTTGGGCTGACGCCGGGATTGGGGCCGACACCGGGGCGGCTGCGAGCAGCGACAGGCCCAACAGGGCGATGGTGCGACGCGACATTCCCGGGGCTCCGACCAGCAGCGGCTGCGGCAGGCTTCTACGGCGAAAGCCGGGCCGGCGCTAGCGGACGACTCGTCGCAAACCCGGGCGCTCCGATGTCGTCTGGCGTTGGAAAAATGCCCAGCTTGCGGCGGCTGCCGAAATGGCACCGGCACCGTTCGCGAGGCCGCGGGCGGTGTTCTCCAAAACCACTCCGGCTAGCGTGCAGCAGGCGCTGTCGCGGATGTTTCCGCCGGAGCGGTGAGCTGGTATGGCGGCCGGTGCAGTCCGGCGGGCGAGATCGTGAAGATCTCGTACCCGGTCGCGGTGACCGCGACCGTGTGCTCGAACTGGGCCGACAGCGAGCGGTCCTTGGTGACTGCGGTCCAGCCATCGTTCAGGATCTTCACCTCCCAGCGGCCGGCATTGATCATCGGCTCGACGGTGAAGAACATCCCTTCGCGCATGACCGGCCCGTCCTCGGGCTTGCCGTAATGCAGGATCGACGGCGCGTCGTGGAAGATGCGGCCGACCCCGTGCCCGCAAAAGTCGCGCACCACGGAGAAGCGATGGCTCTCGGCATAACGCTGGATCGCCTCACCGATCGCGCCGATATGGACGCCCGGGCGCACGACGGCGATGCCGCGCATCATCGCTTCGTAGGTCACCTCGACGAGGCGCCGCGCCTTCACCGGGATTTTCTCCCCGACAAAATACATGCGGCTCGAATCGCCATGCCAGCCGTCGAGGATCGGGGTGACGTCGATATTGAGGATGTCGCCCTCGACCAGCCGCCGGTCGCCGGGAATGCCGTGGCAGACGACATGATTGATCGAGGTGCAGATCGATTTCGGGAAGCCGCGATAGTTGAGCGGCGCCGGGATCGCGCCGTGGTCGAGGGTAAAGTCGTGGCACAGCCGGTCGAGTTCGTCGGTGGTGACACCCGGGCGGATATGCGGCGTGATGAAGTCGAGCGTCTGCGCCGCGAGCAGACCCGCCCGGCGCATGCAAGCAAATGCCTCGGGACCATGGATCTTGATCCGTCCGTCGCGGGTCTCGCCGGGAGGAAGGCCGGTCACCGGGTCCCGCTGCAATCCGGTCATGCTTTGCATTGTCTCCGCGCGGCCGCGCCGTGCTTTGCTGTGTGCCGCTGAAAACGTAGGCGCTCGCGAGCCGAGGGGCAACCTTGTCGGCAGGCCGGCGATTGTGCCGGGCGCGGCATTTGCCTATGAAGGCCGGCGAACGTGAAGGCCGGCAAACGTGTGACGGCCCTCAAACGTGTGACGGCCGGCGAACGCGCCCGATCGCCGATCGGCCGCATCGGCCAACCCGAGGTAGGAGCCAAATGACCGATCTTGCTCCCGACGACCATGCGGCGAGCCCCGGCCGCCGGATCGTCACCGCCTGCGTGCTGATCATCGGCAACGAAATCCTGTCGGGCCGCACCCAGGACGAGAATCTCGGCTTTCTCGCGCGCGGGCTCAACGACGCCGGCATCCGGCTGCGCGAGGCGCGGGTCATCCCCGATATCGCCGAAATCATCATCGCCACGGTCAACGAGGTGCGGCGCCAGTTCGACTATGTTTTCACCACCGGCGGGATCGGTCCGACCCATGACGATATCACCGCGCAGTGCATGGCCGACGCCTTTGGTGTGCCGCTGATCGTGCATCCCGACGCGAGGCGCCTGCTCGAAAGCCATTATCCGCAAGGGCATCTGAACGAAGCCCGGCTGCGCATGGCGCGGGTGCCGGAAGGTGCCGTATTGTTGCCGAACCCGATCTCGCGCGCGCCCGGTTTCCAGATCGACAACGTCTTCGTCCTGCCGGGCGTGCCCAATATCATGCGGGCAATCTTCGAGCAGCTGAGGCACCGCCTCCTCGGTGGTCGCAGGATGCTGAGCCGCAGCGTCAGCTGCGGGCTCGGCGAGGGGATTTTGGCTCATGATCTGTCGGCCTTGCAGGATCGCTGGCCCGATCTCGAGATCGGCTCCTATCCCTATTTCCGGCGCGGCGATTTCGGCGTGACCCTGGTGTTGCGCGGCACCGACGGCACCCGTCTCGCCACCGCGACCGAGGAGCTGAAGCAACTGATCGCGAGCCTCGGCGGCGAGCCGCAAGAGGGCCTGGCCGAGAATTAGGAGCGGTGTCGGGCGGAGTTGTGAACAGGCGGACGGGGCGAAGCGGACGTGGCGAAAAGGTAGACGCAGCAGACTTAAAATCTGCTTCCCACCAGGGAGTGCGGGTTCGAATCCCGCCGTCCGCACCAGCATTTGAGGACGTGGCGCGGGGAAATTCGAG
>Ga0335075_10000224_pt1 | contig 108972 bp, 90 predicted proteins | sample Lox_Sample_24_FD_206723 | JGI IMG/M metagenome (GOLD analysis project Ga0335075, IMG submission 206723) | Soil microbial communities from Loxahatchee National Wildlife Refuge, Florida, United States - Lox_Sample_2.4 | ecosystem: Environmental > Terrestrial > Soil > Wetlands | place: USA... | reverse complement strand
CCGTTCTGGGAGGCCGAGCCCGAGCATCAGGACTATCTGGAGCGCTACCCCTACGGCTACACCTGCCACTTCGTCCGGCCTGGCTGGAAGCTGCCGCGCCGCGCCCAGGAGGCGATGGGCTGAGCTCCGCGGCGCTTGCGCCGGGCCATCGATTGAGGGATGATGAGCATTCGGCAGGTTGATCGTGGGAGGGGGAATGCGGTCAGGGATCGGGATCAGCGTTCGACGACTTGTGAGCGGCCGCGGTCAGGGGGAGCAACCGGCGTGGGGCGAACGGGTACCCCGGTCTAGGTACTGCAGCACAGCAACCGCCGGCAGGCGCAGACTCTCCTCGCCGAAGGCTTGAGCGGTGCCCACCTCCGAGCAGCCGCCAGTCGGGACGATCGCGATGCTGTTCACCGACATCGAGGGCTCGACGCGGCTGGCCTCGCGACTCGGCAACGGCTGGGCGGAGGTGCTCGCCGCGCATCATGAGCTTGTGTCGGCGGCGATCGCCGCCGAGGGAGGCTATGTCGACGGCACCGAGGGTGACGCCTTCTTCGCCACGTTCGCGGACACGGCGGCGGCGGCGCGTGCGGCGGTGACGGCGCAGCGCGCGGTCCGTGCGCACGCGTGGCCGGAGGAGGTCGGTGAACTCCGGGTGCGCATGGGCCTGCACACCGGCCACGTCGAGCGTCACACCACGGGCTATGTCGGCCTTGAAGTTCATCGCGCTGCGCGGGTGGCGGCAGCTGCGCACGGAGGACAGTTACTTCTGACCGCGGCCGCCCGCGACCTTGCAGGGCACGGTCTGCTCACCGAGTCGCTGGGAGCGCACCGCCTGAAAGACTTTCCGTCCCCCGAGTCACTGTTCTGCGCGGTGATCGACGGCCGCGGCGCGGCTGCCTTCCCGCCCCCGCGCGCGTACGAAGCGCGACCGACGAACCTTCCCGCCGGAGGGCCAGTGCTCATCGGGCGCGATGATGAGGTGAGTCAGATCCAGCGGTTGCTCGTCCTCGAGGGCGAGCGCCTACTGACGATCACTGGTCGAGGGGGGGCGGGCAAGACGAGCCTCGCGCTCGTCGTCGGTGGCCAACTGCTCGACGATCATCCCGGAGGGGTGTGGCTCGTCCGCCTGGCGACCGTGGCCCAGCACGACGAGCTGCTGGGGGCGGTGGCAGCCGCTGTGGGCGCCGAGGGCGACTTCGGGACTTCTCCGCGCGCTGCAATCGTCGCGCGCCTCTCGCATCATGGCGCGACGCTACTTATCCTCGACAACCTCGAGCGCCTGGTCGCAGCGGCGGCAGACATCGCCGATCTCCTCGAGTTGGTGCCCGAGCTCCGCGTGCTCGTGACCTCGCAGGTTCCGCTGCACCTCGACCAGGAACATGTGTTTGCGGTCGATGCGCTCACCGACGAGGCCGCGCTTCAGCTGATCGCCCGCGTCGCCCGTCGGCGAGCCGCCACCGTCGCCGCTGACGGCCCGACGCGTCATGCGTTGGTGGATATCGTCCGCCTGCTCGACGGTCTCCCGCTCGCCCTGGAGCTGGCGGCCGCCCGCCTCAGTCTGATGTCGCCCCAGCAACTGCGCGACCGTTTGCACGAGTCGCTCGAGCTGCTGCGCGAGGATCGTGCGGACCGCCCGGACCGCCAGCGCTCGCTCACCGCCACTGTGGACTGGACGCTCGCGCTGCTCGACGAGTCAGCGCGGGCGCTCTTCGTCCGCCTCGGCGCTTTCGCCGGTCCGGCCGAGCTCACGGAGATCGAGGCCATCGCGGGCGGCGACGGAGTCGAGGTGCTCCAGGCGCTGCCGTCGCTGCTCGATGTCGCCCTCGTGCGACGCGTGGAGTCCGGCGACGGCCGCGTGCGCTTCGGCTTGCCCGAGGCGCTGCGCCAACTCGCCGTGCGGCAGCTGGACGGAAGCCCCGACGGTATGACCTGGCGCCGCGCTCACGCGGCGCGCATGGACGACGTCGTCACCGCCGCCCGCAGTCTCTCGGTCCCCGGTGACATCTACGCCGCTGCGCTCGCCGCGGACCTCGAGATTGCGGAAGCCCTGCGGTGGACGCGCGCCGTCGAAGACCCCCTGGCGGTCTCGCTCGCCGTGGGTCGGACGATGGTGCTCGCCGAGGAGGGCCGGTTGCGGGAAGCGCTCGAGGCCTCGGCGCTTGTTGGCGACCTCACGCAGGCCGATCCAGATCTCCACGCGTGGACGCTTGCGTGTCAGGTGTATCCGAAGGCTTTTCTGAACCGCCTCGCTGAGGCTCAGGAGCTCGCCCACCGGGCTATCGGGCTTGCGGTACAGCCGCTCACGCGAACGGTTTGTCTGGAGGCGTGCGGGCTCGTGCACGTGTTCGCAGGAGACGCGCCAACCGGGCTCGTCTATCACCGCGAGGCGACTGCGATCGCGCGCGGACTCGATCCGGCCACGCTGTCGGGCGCACTGATCCTCGAGGCCCAGGCCCACCTTTACAGTGGTGACCCCGACCGCGCCGAGGCGGCAGCCGCCGAGTTCTGGAGCGTCGGCCTCCCGGTTGATGCCAGCTATCTCTGGAAGCGGAACTCGTTCTACGCCGACCTCGCGATGGTTCGGGGCCGGCCCGATGAGGCACTCGGTCACTACGTCGCGTCGTTACGCGCGGCCCAGGAGCGGGACAACCAGCTGCAGATCATGTTCGACCTGCTCGGCACCGCGGTCACGCTCGCGGCCCTTCACCGTGATGCCGACGCCCTCGAGCTGGTGGGCATCGTGCGCGCCGCGGTTGCCGAGTTCGGCGGCGCGGGAGCGCAGTTCGTGAGCCATCTGCTTCGCGACGACGAGCTGCGCGAAGCCGAGCGTCGGGCAGGTCCGGCCGCTATCGCCGAGCGCGAGGCGCGCGGTCGTGCGGTCCCGGCTGCCATGCGAGTCGCACGGGCCTGCGAGCTTGCGCGACCGGCCGAGATCCTCGCCTGAGCGCGGCCAAGGTGGCTCGGGCTCGTGACGGGGCCTTCGGGTGATGGGCACGGGTGGTTTCGAACCACCGACCTCTCGCGTGTGAAGCGAGCGCTCTCCCACTGAGCTACGCGCCCTTCTTCCTGCAAATCCTAGGTTTTTCGCCTTACGCTTGACATCCGGAGGGTTCTCTGCATCCCCCTTGGATATCCCCCGTTCAGTACACGGTGTACTCATCGAACGGTGCCGCTTGGGGCCTCGGCGAGGACTTTACCGCGGCGCCCCCCAGTCCGTGCTGCGGGGCTTGGCAGAGCGGGGGAGCCCTAGATAGCCAATAATGACCGTGAACCAAACAGCAGCACCGCGGGGGGCGCCAGGCCGAACCGGGAGAGAGGCGACCGGCGCGGCTCTAGGTGCGGGGCAGTCACGAAGGTCGGATCTCGCGACCGCGATGGTGCCGTGGCGGTGCGTGCCGGTGACGACGTCCCGCGGGAAGAGATCGCCGCGGTGGTGGCGCCGAGCAGCATCGCTCCCTCGCCGACGCGAGGACTCGGGTCAGGTTCCCAGCCGGTCATTCCCTTCGCGGCAAAACGCTCACCGGCGTCGCTGGCGACGCGCCATCGCAATGTCGCCATAGCAATAGCCACGCCGGCGAGGTTCGCACCATGCAAGCGATGACGCCGGCGGCCGGCGATCGGCACGGATGCGGCAGAGTTGTCGTCGATTGAGATCGTCGAGTTCGCCCGGGCGTCGTCACCGCGGCAACGCGAATCGTGCGTGCGGAGCGCCGAGCACCAAGCGACTGTTCGCCATGCCCGGGAACGGGCACGTCGTCCAGCCCTTGCGCGAAGAACTCAAGTCGGCGATTCTTACGCCGATCTCCTCCCTGTGATCTAACTTGTGATCTATGCCTGTGGACCCAGACATCCCCGTTGCTGAGCGCGAGGTTTTCCCCAATCCGCCTCTGAAGGCCATGCTCGGCCAAGTGCGGTTCCCGACTGTGCTGCGCATCGCCGAGCTTGCATCGCTCGTTCCGTTTCAGGAGGCCCTCCGCCGCGACTTCCCGACCTTCCGTGAGGAGCAACAGCTCAGCCTCATCATGGGGGCCCAAGGCCCGCAGACGCCCCAGCTGCAAAAGGCCTATCGGTTTGTCGCCGCTGATCGCGCCTGGAGTGTCCTGCTGACCCCGGACGCTGTCACGGTGGAGGCCGACGTTGTCGCTGCTGGCTACACCAGCTATGACGAGTTCGCGGAGCGCTTTCGCTTGGTCTGGGAGGCGATCGTGGCGAAGTTCGAGCCCAGCGAGGTTTCCCGCCAAGGTCTCCGGTACGTCGACCACATCGAGGGCGAGCACTCCGCCCGTGGGTGGGCGACACTGCTCAATCCGGAACTGCTGGGGCCACTGGTCGACCGCTTCGGTGATGCGATCACTCAGTCCGCCAGCGAGCTGCGCCTGACGCGCAGCGATGGGGTCCTGGTCTTCAAGCACGGGATGCTCCCGTTGGGGCCCGGTGGCGTTGCTGGCTACCTGCTTGATTTCGACTACTTCACCGAGGAATCCAACCAAGACACGTCTTTGGAGGGTGTGATGGCCCGCTTTGACCGTTACCACGAGTTGGTGTACAGCATGTTTCGTTGGTGCGTAAGCGACACCGCGCTGGAGGCGTTCCGTGCCGCCAAGTGATGCGCTGCCCGTTGCGTCGCCGGGCACCTCGGCAGCCGGCCTCGGAGGCCCACCCCTGGACGGGCTCCGGATGGTCACCCGCGAGAACGGGCGCTGCATCGACCTCATGCCCAGCCCTCTCTCCTACTACCTGCTCCCCCCGCTCGCGGACGCTTCACTAGTTCGCCGTGAGGCCCGTCAGGGCCCCGGAGCGTTGCGGTTCTCTGGCGGCGTGGTCGAACTCTCCGACGAGATCCACGACCTCGACGCCGCCGAGAGCATCCTCTCGGCAGTCGATCTCCCCACGCTCGGCCGCGGCATCGCCGCAGGAGCCGTTTTCGCGCTGGTGTTTGCTCTCCTAACCAGGCGAGGCGCGCCGACGGCCCCTAGCTCTTTGGCGACCACGCCGCCGTTCGGGCTGGACGTTCCGGGCTCCGCCTCGATGACGCTTGAGCCCTTGGCCGCCGATGCACCCATCTCCGCGATCGCTACCCGCGTCGCCCGGCTGTCAGGTCTCAGCGATGAACGTCTTGCCGACCTCTTGAATGTGGAGCGCGAGACGTTCTTGCGGTGGCGCAGCGGTGCCCTCCCCAATCCGCGCATCGGGAATCGACGCCGGCTCGGCCTACTACTCGGCCTCTTTGAGGAGCTCGCCACCCACACTGGTGCCGTCAAGGACTGGCTACTGAATTTCGTCACCCCTTCCGGGCTTACCCCCTACGAGCTGCTCGCGCAGGGACGCATCGACGATGTGGCCTACCTCGCCGCCTCGCTGGATCCCGGGGCGCGCCCCGACCAGCGCGATGCCGCCCGTCACCTAGACCTCGAGCTCGAGCCCCTGCAGTTCGGCGACGACGACACATGGGACTACGAGCTGTCCGGCGACGATGAGCAGAAGTAACTATGCAGTTTCCGGCCGATCCCTATCGCTACCGCGGCGACTCCCCTCATGTGGGCCCCTCTCGGCCGCTCTCCCAAGGCGACGTTTTCGTAGACATTCCGCTGCTAGGACCTGCTCAGCGGCACCCGACGCAGGCCGGAACCTGGATCGCCCCGAAGCCGCGCACCGGGCCCAAGGCTCTCGGCCTATTTGTCACCCATCCCTGCGCGTCGCGCTCACAAACCACGTTCCAGCTTGCGCCAGCTGTGTCGATCGCTCCGGTGGTCAAGCGACCCAGCAACTGGGGACCTCCCTGGGACGGCTATCACAGCTACGTCCCGCTCCCCGATCTACGCGACGGCCAGGACTACGTCGCCAAACTCGGCGAGGTCTGCTCGGTCCCTACAGAGGCCCTCGTTGGCCAACGTGTCGCTTGCCTCAGCCAAGACGGCCTCGAGGCGCTGTTTCACCGCCTCGCAATGAACTCGCTGCGCTTCCCAAAGACCCCCACTCACTACACGTACGAGGCGGCCAGGTTGACCCACGAAGTCGACCTGTGGGAACGTTGGGCCGCGCACTTCGGCGGTGAGGGCGGCTTCCAGGACTGGCTCAATGAGCCATTCGAAGGCCAGGCGCACGAAGACGCCGACGGCGAGCCAGTCGCGGAGTCCGCACAGCCCACCGGCCGGACCCGCCGCGAAGTGCTGCTTTGGAACTACACCGAAGTCTCAGACGCGCTGGATGCGCATCTCGCCTCCCAGCCGACCGCGCCGCCGACCGCTTGAGCGCCACCCAGACTCGCGGCAGCCAGGGCTCTGCCGCGCAGCGCCCGCCAATCGAATGCGCGGCGACCCAATCGTCAGCTCCGGGAGCCCGTGCTATCGGCTTCGGGAGACCGGACTCGCTCGGCGTCACTTACGTGGGGCGTGCGGCTTGCCCCTGCCACGATGGTCTGATGCGAGATCACTCCGCGCACGCAGACGGCTTCTGCCTCGATAGCTCCCCGGGCTGCAGCCCTCGCCTCCTCAGAGCCTTGGATGCAGGGCGCATGCGCCTGTAATTGCCGGCGCGCAGCATGTGCCGGGCTTTGGGCGCACCGCGCCCGCCGCTCCGCTTGATCAGCGAAAGCGCAGTCGAAGCGCAAGCGAGTCGTGCTGTACCCCGCAAGCATCGGCCGGGCAGCCACCACGTATGCCGCGACGCCGCCGGAAGAACTAGGTCTCCGTGCTTAGGCACCTACGCGCCGACAAGGCATGGGTTACCCAGGCGCTCCTCGTAGCGACGCGGCGTCGCTCCGGCGGCGCTGCGGGGTGTACGATCGCCACGTGCTCGCGAGACCGTCGCGATTAACCTGTTGTCGACCACGATTTGGGAGTTGAGCCTCGCCCCGCTGTTTCGGGGGCTGCGGCATCTCGATGAGCCGCCATCCGCTCGTGCGCGCACGCGCTTGAGCGATGCACTTTCAGCCGCGGGTCGCGAACTGAGTGACGCGACCCGTCCTGCTTCTGTACCCGCGATCACGTGGCGGCGCTTCATCACCGGTGAGGCAGCCACCTCACTCGTGCGCGACGTTTTTGCGTTCCGACTGGACGACTCCGAGCCGGCGCTCGACGAGATCCGCGTCGCATTCGCGGCGGAGTGGACGCTTCACTTAGAGCAAGAGGGCGTAATTAGCGATTTCGACATCGACGCCTTCTTCAATATCCTCACTGACCACTGCAATATTTTGCTTGACTGTGCCATCGCTGAACAGGTGCTTTCAGCACACGAGGCGCAGTCAGCAGCACGACATAAGGTAGTGCTGGGCCGCCTAGACGCGCTCTCGAGGCAGCTCGCGGCTGCCTCTAAAGCCAAGTCGGGTGACGTCAGCGGTCGAGTAACAAGCCTGCGGCGGGCAATCTCGCAGCGTTACAGCATGATCCAACCGCCAAGCGTCAGTGGTCGGCGTCGCGTTGCGCTCGATGAGCTCTATGTAACGCCGGCGTTCAGATCGAGGAACGGCTTTGGGCGGACTGATCTACCGAACTTGCTCGGGACTCTTTCTCGTGTAGTCATTCTCGGAGACCCAGGTGCCGGGAAATCCACTCTGGGCGCCAAGTTCAGCGCCCTCTTGACGGCCGATGGTCCGACGCCAACGGTGATGGGTCGGGAGGTTCTCCCGTGGCCTGTCGAGCTTCGCAAGTACGCCGCGAACAACGAGAACTTGACGACCCCGCTGCTGGAGTACTTCGCGGCTTGGGCCAAGGGCAGCTATTCGGTCGCGATGTCGGAGCCGGATTTCTGCACGCTGCTTGAACGGGGTGAGTTACTGGTGATCTTCGATGGCCTCGATGAGTTGCTCGACACCTCTATGCGAGTGGCCGTGCGAGACGTGGTTGAGAGCTTCTGTGTACGCTTTCCGCGCGCGCCGGTACTCGTCACCTCACGTCGGGTTGGCTACCCGGACGCGCCGCTGGACGACGCGATGTTTGACACATGGGAGCTTGAGCGCTTCGACAAGCCGCGCGTTGACGAATACGCGACGAAATGGTTCGAGTTCGAGCTTTCCGACGAACCAGCCAACGAGCGAAAGGCGCGGACGGCAGCCTTCCTCCACGAGAGCGAGACTGCGCCAGACTTGCGCACCAATCCGTTGCTGCTGGCGCTGCTGTGTTCGTCATACCGTGATGCTGGTTACATCCCAAGCAATCTGCCTGACGTATATGACAATTGCGCAACGCTCCCGTTCTCAACGTGGGACCGATCACGGCAGATCGACGTCTTGCTCCCTTTCGCCGAACACGTGCGGCCAGCGTTGCGTGAGCTCGCGTGGTGGATCTTTACGAACAGCAACCTGGGAGTGGGCGTCACACGCCGGCAGGCAATCGAAAAGACGACCACCTATCTACAGTTGCGAAGGTTTAGCGACGAGGACAGAGCGCGTGCGGCTGCCGGCGAGTTCGTGGACTTCTGCCGCGGGCGAGCCTGGGTCTTTAGCGAGCAAGGGACTACGGCGAGCGGCGAGCCGCTCTACGGCTTCACCCATCGGACGTTCCTTGAGTTCTTTTGCGCTGAGCGCCTCGCTTTCCGAAATCAAACGCCCCCCGAGCTTGTCAGCGAGCTGATGCCAAAGATTGCGTCGCAAGCGTGGGATGTTGTCGCGCAGATCGCGCTCCAGATCAAAGCCCGGTCCTACGACGGAGGAGCGGACGACGTCCTGCACGCGCTCTACTCGGAGGTGCGGACACGACAGGGCGTCGAGCTCGTCTCGAGTGTCGATTTTTTGCTGAGGTTTATGCAGGTCGTCGTCCCTAGCCCTGTCATCTCCAAGGGGCTCGGCGCGAATCTGTTGAAGCTGCCAGCCGGTATGTGGCGAGCCGCCGCGCAGCGAGACACTGCTCGGACGTTGCTCAGTCGGATCGAGGCGGTTGGCGCAGAAGTCCGAGAAGAGATGGCCAAAGGGGTCGCGGAAAGCGAAGCCGCGATGCTCTCAAGTCGCGAGCCCCAGCTGGTGGCGCTGGCTTCTGAGCTCTTGTTGCAGGGATCTGGTAGCTCGCGAACATCAGATCCGGCGCGAGCTTTCTGGCGCGCAGCTCGCTCGGAGTTTGCGAGGCAATCGGGAGACCTGCTCGCGACCGTGGCAGAAGAAAACGCGACCGTCGCGATCGACTGGTACCTCGCTGTGGACGCTCGAACGCGTCTGCTCGCGACGCATGGAGTATGGGTCGCGCTGGCGCAGCGCCGACTGCTGTTGGCGGAGCGGTGGCGGGCCAGTGCGCTAGTGCGGGCACAGTCACTCCCGGTGCGCAGCCAGCATGATCTCGCCTCCAGCCTGTTGCTGCGTGAGTTGGGAGCCGCTTGGACTAACCGCCAGGAGAGTCCTCTACCGACAGCGCGAGAATGGCGCGCAGATCCCGAGGTGTTGAACCTCATGGCGAAGGTTCGAGGGCCGCTGTCTGGTCCGACAGACAGCGACGAGCTTTGGGGACTCTACCTTGTCTGTGCCGGCACTTTCGAATGGATCTTCAGCGCAGAGCGTAGCCTGTCGCGCGTGGCGCCCTGGGCAGGCGTCCTCGGAAAGGCGCCCCTCCCCCAAGTCCGGGCTTTGGGCCAGTTGTGCCAACATCGCCTCGATCGAACGCGCCCAGACAGTTCTCTGGGACTCGACGAGCTCTTCGGAGTGCCTTTGGCAGGGGACATGATGCGGTGGGTCAGTGGGAGTCGTCGGCTCGTAATCGCGCGTTAGCAGCTGCCCGGGGCCGGTCGGTCGCGCCCGGCCAAATGATGCAGTCAGCGGCGCGTCCCCACGATCTGCCGAATCCGGCCCATCGCTGGCATGAGCGGCGCCAGGACGCTCTCAGGCTCTGAGCGTCGCCTTCATGCTCGTTGAGGCAGCGCGACCTAACGAGCCAGCGCCTTGACGATTCAGCACTCGTCCCCCTCACACACCTAGGGCGGGTGCGTTGCCGCGGTGGCGCGCGTCGACCCGGGTGCCGCCGGCGCCAGACCAGTCGACCGTGAATTGCCGCGGCACCGGACTTTGGCTCGGGTAAGGCTGGCTGTCGCTCTCCACGAGAGTACGCATGCCGGGCAAGACAAGGGCTGAGTCACTCGGCGCGCTCACGAGTCGAGTTGCGAATTGTCTGAGTCGCCGTCCTCCGGCTCGGGCGCAGGTGGCAAGAAGCCAGCTTCCGTCAGCTGACGCTTGAGATCATCGGCGTTCGCGAACAGAATGTTTGTCAGGACGCAATCTTCGAATACACAACCGTCGAGGAGGATCAGCCCGAGCTTAGGCTCGGATAGGTCAAGCAGCACAGAGTTCCCGTCACCATTAGGGAAATTGACCATCGTGCGCTCTAACAGGATCCTCCCGGTCACAACCGCCGGGCCAATAATCTCCTTATTGACGAAGCGCTGATTATCCAAGCGGCTCGCGCCAAACGGGAGGAGGTCCGTCAAGCGGAGAACCTCCTTCCCATTCGCGGGATTGATAACGCGCTGGTCACCTGACGGTCGCTGCGCATAATTCAAGGCGCCGCCGATGTTGATTGCCGGTCCAAACTCAGGCGCCTCGATGTAGTTGCCTTGAATCGTCGTATAGCTGCCAGCAGGAATGACACCAGCTGCTTGGTTGCGGGCGCGGTTGCGCTCGCCGAGCGCCGTGAGCCGGGCCTCATCCGTCCGGTTCCAGACGCGGTAGCTGCCAACCAGAAGGAATAGTGACAAGCCTGCAAGCAGTGCCACCAAGGCCCAAACCAGGCTGAGGTGGAGAAGGAAATGGACGACTGCAAGGGCAACCACGACGAGGCCCCAGCCGCCAAGGAGGTCGATCGGCTTCCAGACCCCGTTGCTGCCTTGCCGGACAATCTCTCGTCCGAACCACCGCATCCGCCGAAGACGAGATGCTCCGTACAACTCGAATTCGTCCGCCATGGCTAGGGCTCTCCTCGCGGCCGGATGGACTGCGCGTGACGGGAACCGGAAGGGGCGACCATGTGCGGCGACATTCGACTCTCGTCAAGCCTACGTGGTTGAGCTCTTGAACTCGCTCCAATCGGTCTCGGTCAAAGGACGGGCGCCATGGTTGGTCCGCTCAGCCGACGACGGCTGAACTCCACCGAGGATCGTGGCGACGCCTCGCAACTGATTGCCGCAATGCGCCGCGCCGATGGCTTGGTCGAGCAAGATGCGACCAGATCGATCGCCCCCCGATGAATGCCCCGGCGGCGAGGCGCTCGTCCGGCGGCTCGAGCGTGGACGAGTTCTTCGGCGCGAAGGTAGTACTGCCGCACGCGAGATCGGGGGCGGAAGAGCTAGGGGCGGGAGCCGACGGAAGCCACCGATGGATTCTGATCAAGTTCAACCGCCGTCGCCGCTGCGATACGTCCGCCGAGTTCGTTGGCCGGGCCGAGCGCTTCGACCGAAGCGTCCGGCAAGGCTGCGGCCAGGCCGGAAGCGACCGGCTCCGCTAGCGCAGAAGGTCCACCCGCGATCTCTAACCTGCGGGCGATTTCCTCCGATTCGAGGTTTGTCTTGCGGGTCTGTGCATGCTTGAGGGCCTCGCCAGCCTTCTTATCGGCGGTGTCAGCCCGCGTGTTCTGGATAGTGAAGTATTTCTCAACGCCTTTAAGGACACCTGTGACCGCGGCGCCGACCGTCGCTGTCCCGCCTGCGGCCTTGACAACGAACGGAATCGCGAGGACCAGCACGATGGGCGACTCCTGACGGACCTGCTCGAGCGACGCGCCGCCAAGAAACCGTCCGAAGGCCTCGCGATCTCGGCTAAGAGAGGTGCGAAGCCAGACCGTCAGGGCAGCCAGGACGCCGACGTCGAGCGGATCCGTGGGATCCATCTCGCGGATGAACTGCAAGGCCGCGCTCGGCGGATCCTCACCAAACCCCGGGAAGAACCGACCGTACGCTTTTCCGCTGCTCGGGTCTGCAGAAAGAGTCCTGTAGACCGAAGAGTCCTCGCCACCCAAAGCTGCGTCAATCCAAGCGCCGGAGACGAGAGCGAAATCGATGGCGGCGAGCGCGGCACTGAAGTCTGAGCCGTTCGGGCGCTCGTCTGAAAACGTCACAGCAAAGCGAGTCGCTCCAGCGCCCGATCCCTCGTCTCCCTGACCTGAACGATCTGCTGGGTCTGGAGCCGCAAGTGACATGTCATCTCTCTTTCGGAGCCGCTTAGCCCGCGTAGCCTACGCGTTCAGGGTCTCCTCACGCCCGGCAGTTGACGCTACTGGTCGAGCATCGTGAGCCGTCGAGGTCTGGGGGATGGCCGGCTGCCCCGATCTCAGCCAGGTGGCAGCAAGGGGCGGATCCATCGCAGCCGGATCTCATGTCGCCGGGCGGCACTGCGGCCGGCCCTCGATCCGCCACCGACGCGCGACGGTCGTTGCGATGGCTTTGTCTGCTCGCCGGCGCCCGAGCGGACGACTCCTATGGCGAATAGGGATGGTCCGGTCGCGCGGACGCTCGTGATCCCTATGCCGCGTATCCGTCCACGACCGCATCGTTCCCCGACCAGCCGCGAATGCGAGACGTTCGCTCTGCGATGACGTGGGGCACTCCAACTGGCGCCTGCCGGGTGGCTCTCTGGTGAGCTAGACGCGGTCACGCAGGTCGGGCTGATCTAGTCGGCCTCAGCCTCACTGCGACATCGGCCGCCGCATCCACATCGGATGCGGCGGCCGTTGTGCGTCCGGCGGGCGCCGAGGCCCGTGCCGGATTAAACCGTCAGGCGGCAGCCTTGTCGGCGGGGTGCCAGCTCTGACCCTCGCGCTTGACCGACCCGTCCTCGACGAGCTTGGGCATGACGCGGTACAGGTAGTTCGGCTCGATCTTCAGCTGAGATGCGATCTCGGGGATGGTGATGCCGGGCTTGTCCTTGACCAGCTGCAGCGCCTGATTGGCGCGGGTGTTGCCACCGCGGCGGCCACGGGGCCGGCCGGGACGACGAGCGGCACGACGCGGTGCCGGGGCGGCGCTTGCGCCGTTGGCACTCGCGGCACGCGGACGACCGGGGCCGCGGCGTGCGCCGCCGACCAGTGCCGCGCGTGCGGTCTCCAGCTTCTGGACCTCGAGCTTGAGTTCCTCGAGCCGTCCGTCGATGTCCTTCACAGCTTTGTCGACGAAGTCAGCCAACGTGTGTACCTCCGGGTCTGTAGGCGAGAGATGAATTTCGCACGATACAACGTCGGTGTGAGAGTGACGGAAGCCTTGCAGGTGCACAGGCGGCAAACCTGGTCAGCAGGGCCTGAGTAGGGCCTTCAAGCGCGACAGTGAATTGCGTGCTTCGCGTTCGGAGGGTACGCCGACGATGGACCACCCGGCGACGCTGCCGAGCCGCCCTCCCGCAGGGTGGAACTCGTTCGTCTCGTGAAGCTAGTGCGGCCCATCGCGTCACTGGACTGTTGTGGATCAGGCGTCGGAGTGCGACGGCATCGCGTGGCGCACGTCGGAGCGCTGGCGTCGGAGGTCCTGGGCGCGCAGGCCGCTCAGCTCAGCGGAGCGGAGACCGCAGCCAGCGAGCGCTCTCAGCAGCGCGGAGTCACTCCCATTGGGAGTAGCAGCCGCTGTTGAGCAGGACCCGCACGTCGACCCCGCGGTGCTCGGCGGCGACCAAGGCCCTGCTCGACTCGCTTGTCGAACAGTTCGTACGTGGTCAGGTCGATTCACGTGGGCGCCTCGTCGATCATTTGAGGAAGGGTGCGACTCCCGCCAGCGCCTCGGCGACGAGTGACAGCCGGGACGGCCCGGCGTCTGCCCCCGGTGCGGCGTGGACGACCTGCGCCGCAGCGCCAAGAGCGGCGATGGCTGCTACGGCCGTGAGCGGCCGCGTCCATCGCGTGGAGAACGTAATTGCCGACCTCCGTGTCGTGAGACTGTGTGTTGTGGATGGCGCAGCGTCTGGCGTCGCATCAACGCTGCGTGATCGAGCGGAGCGAGCGCGGTGACGGCAGCCGCTACTGGGGAAGCGAAACGAGCTGCGCTGGCATGCGGTCGACCTTCAGATCGAGGCCGCGTTCGGCGAGCATGGCGGTCAGCTCGTAGCAGTGCGCGTAGACGCAGGAAGCGGGCCGGTTGACCGGATCCTCGATGCCCAACCCGTCCTCGTGGGCGACGACTTCCGCGGGCTGCCCGACCGGGCCGAGCAGGAGATGGGTGGCTTTCGTGGGGACGGAGTCGTGGCCGACAAACGTGGAGTGCAGCTCGACGGCGAGACCGCGCCCGGGCATCACGGTCTGCAGGACGAGCACATAGGGCCCGGCGCGGTGCAGGTGCGTGATGCTCTCGACGGGCTCGCCGTCGAGCGTAAACGTGATCGCAAGCTCGGCCCTGTCCATCGCCAGGCGAGGATACCGGCGGGAACGGATGCCCCGGGGGCCGTGAAGATGTCGGGCGCAGCGTTCCGGGCATGGCCGCGCGGTTGCGCGGGGAGTCCCGGAGACGGGCTGCGCCCGTTCGCCCGCAGGCGAAGATGGTGCCCGAGTCTGGGCTGCCCGGGCGAGACGCGCAAGCGAACAGGTCACTCGGCAGACTGCCAATCGGGCGCGGTGGCTTGGGCGGCGTTGCGCTCGGTGATCGCAGCGCGCAGAGCCTGAAGGTTCTCGGGCGTGAGCACGTCGGCTGGAAGGCCCAGCGCGGCCGCGGTGTGTGACGGGTCGGGCAGGTCGTGCTCAATCAGCTCGTGGGGCACGAGCTCAGCGAGGGCGTAGGCGATCGCGTCCTGCTCGGTGTAGACGCCATCGGGGTCGAGGAGCACGCTCTGGGCGTAAACGCTCATCAGCGCGACGAGGCGGTACTCAGGGTCCTCGACGCCGAGCTCGGCGAACCGGCCGACGGGATACCAGCGATCACGCGTGACGTATGCGTTGATCTGGCCACGGAAGCTCACCGCGAGCGCCTCGGGCGCCGTCGTGTCGGCGGCACGCAGTGCGACCGCCATACGCGCTCCGCGAGCCCCGGGAAGCGGGTCCTCGGTCGGAACGACGACAGGGGGCCTGGGTTCAGCGCCGGCCTCCTGTGGGTTCTGCTGGACCGGTGGCTGGTCGGCCGGACGGCGGAACAGTGAGATGGCCCCGCCGGCGACCAGCGCGAAGCCCAAGAGGCCGAGGACGTCCTCACCGGCGTGCGGGGAGGCCGCGAAGGCGACGCCAAGGAGGAACAGGAGCAGTGACCAGGTGGCCAGGCCGCGGATGATGAAGCGGATGAATTTCATGGTGTGCCTTCGGAGGTTGGTGGGCTCGAAAGGAGCGCAGTCGCCAGCGTGAGTCGAGGGCGATGCTCGTCTGCTGTGTGCCGGAGCGACCTGCTCCCTGCGGCGGGGAAGGTGCGCCGCTGCGATCCCAAAGCCGTGAGGCGGAGCCTCACGGCAGCGTTTTGCGGGAGCCAAGGCGCACCGATCCCGCATCCCGACCTTCCAGAACCTCGGAGCCGCCCGCGGGCCCTTTAGAGGTGCGGCAGAGCAATGACGTCCTGAGGACCCGAGGAGTACTGCAGCGCGAGGCCGATGCCACGCCTGACCTCGGCGGCCGAGAGCGAGACGCTGAGCCTCCCGGTGGCAGCCCGGGGGCGACCGATGACGAGCGCGCGGGCGTGGCGGCGTGGTAGGAGGATCAGGTCCACCCTTTCCAACCGCTGTTTCGAATGGACGGCGCGGTCTCTGTAGGCGACGAGAAGATGTCGGCGGCCCCGGCGCGTCGTGATGGTCAGCGTGACGCGGACCGTGTGCCCGTCGAGGCGACGGGTTATGTGGATGACGCGGACCGGCGTCGTCTTCCCTCCCTCACCCTGCTCGCCGCCGCCGGTGGTCGCTGGGGGCGTCGTCCCGGTCGGGGTGGATGTGGTCGAGGCGGCGGGGGCGCCCGTGACCGTCCAGGCGATGATCCTGGTCTGGGTGGCCCCGTTGTCGGCGGCCGTGGCGGTGAGGCGGACCGACGCGTTTGCGTTGGCGTTCGGCGTACCGGTGATCGCGCCGGTGGCGGGGTCGATGGAGAGCCCCGCCGGAAGACCGCTGGCACTGTAGGTGAGCGCGTGACCTTGCGCGTCGCTGGCCGATATGGCGGTGACGTTGACCGGCTGACCGTAGCTGCTCGACTCCGAGGCGGGCGCGTTGAGGGTCAGCGTGTCGGCCTGCGCGCACAGACTCCGCGCAAGTGGCGCTGCGACGGGAGTCCCGAGGCCGGTGACCGGGCTGAAGCCCTGGCGAGCGGTGAAGTAGGTCGTCGGGTTGTCGGCGGTGTCGTCGTTGTTGCCCGAGGTGATGTTTGTAAGCCCCGGCATGCCTTTGACCGAGGCCTGATAGAGCAGCGGATTGAGCGGCCCGAGGTCGTGGCCGTTGCAGGCCGGCGAGGCGTTGATCAGCGCGGTCATCGCCGCCCAGAGCGGCGCGGCCGCCGAGGTGCCACCCCACGGAGTCGCGGTGAGCTGAGGGGAGGAGGTGCCCGTCTGCGGATCGGTGACGTTCTGCGTCAGGTAGATGATGTAGCCGGTGTAAGGGTCGGCGTCCGCGCTCACGTCGGGCACGCCGCGGCAGTACCCGCCAGTGGCGGCCGCGGGGCAGCTCAACTCACCCGCCGCGGCGGCGCCGGTCTGCGCCGGGGCGGCCGCGGCCTGCTGCCAGGACGGCTCGGTCCAGATCGCTGAGAACCCGCCGCCGGTCACGCCTGCACTCATGCTCGACCCGTTCCAAGCGAACTGCTGGCTGAGCGAGGACAGGTTCGGCAGAGTGGTCCCCCCCACTCCGGTGACATCGGGCTGGCTTGCGGGGTCGTCGACCGCAAGGGCGCTGGTCCCGCAGTCGGTCGAGCCGCTGTCCCCGGAGGCGGCGAAGGTGCTGATCTCCTGATTGGCTGCCTCGGCGAAGATCGGCGCTTCGAGCGCCGGCAGCGGATTGTTCGTCTCGCACGCACCCCAGCTGGTGGAGATGATGGTGACCGCGGGGTTGTTGACCATCGCCTGGTAGGCGTCGAGGATCCCGTTGACGGTGTTGGGCGCCTGGTAGACGTCGATCGTTGCCTGTGGGGCGAGGCCGATGATCTGTTCGATGTCGAGCGCGGCTTCGCCGGTGCCGGGGTCGGTGGTGTCGGCTCCGTTGCCGTTGACGCCGCCGTCGACCGGGATGTAGTTGACGGTGGTGTGCGTCTGGTAGCAGCCCTGGTAGGCGTCGATGTCGGTGGCGCTGTTGGGCTCAAGCTCAAGCAGCGCGATCGTCTGGCCCTGCCCCTCATCGCTCTGCTGATAGAAGCCCGTCAGCTGATAGGCCTGCGCAATCTGGTTGGCGAGATAGCCAAACCCGTAGTAGCTCTGCGCGGCGCTGATCGTCCCGGGGCCGGTGCATGGCTGCGGCCCTGTCGTGGCGAGGTTCGCGTGCGCCCGCGCGCGCGACGGCGCCACCTCGGTGGCGGGGTACGGGACGACCTTGGCGGGCTCGGCGGTGGGATGTGCCGCCGGCGCGGACGCAAGAGCCGGCGCCACGTTCCCGAGAAGGCTGAGCAGCGCGAGGATGGCCGGCCGGGCGTTCATGATGCGCGACCGGTCGGCGAGAGGTCGTGCCGGACGATCTCCAGGGAGCGCGGGGCGTGGACGAGCAACGTCGCGTGGTGGGTGGTGACCCGCTTGACTCGGACCTCGAGCGGTCCGGGCTCGTATCTCGCTTGACGCAAGCACGCGACCGTGCCGCCGGTGATTTGCAGCGCGTCACCGACCTCCAGCCGCCAGCCGGTGCTGTGCGAGCCGTCAGTGATGGCGAGGTTGACGAACTGGGCGGTGAGGTGCAGCACGTCAAAGCGGCAATCCTCCGCCAGCGAGAAGCCCTCCCTGACGTTTCGGCTGAGGACGAGCGCGCCCGTCGATGGCCGCGTCGGGCGATGGTCTCGGTGGAGGGTCATGCGTTTCTCCTAGCGGGGAGGTACGGCCAGGTGGGCTGAGATTCGATAACCACTCGCAGCTGGTCTCGGGGGATCCCGGCCAGACCGGGCGACAGATGCACGGAGGCGTGGCCGCGGCGATCGGTTCGCCGGATCCCGCCGAGCGTCTCCCAGCGCCCGTGGCGGCGGCGCTGGAGCCGGTAGGCGACGCGGCCCCTCGCTTCCTTGGCTGCGACCGTGAGTAGGCGACGGGACGCCGCTCCTACCGTGACCGTGAGCTTGCCGCGTACGCGGATGGCGAGGGTGTGCGATACGCCGTCGACGGTGTAGGTGACGGTGCGGCTGGGGCCGGCCCCGAGCTTGATGATGAAGCGACCGTCGGTTTGGGTCGTGGCGACGAGGCGCCGCAGGATGCCGGGGCCGCGCTCGACGATGCTCACCCGTTGCCCGGCGAGATCGCCGGCGCTGACGCTGAGAGTTCCAGCGAGGTTCACGGACTGGCCGTAGTTGACCGTCAGCGCGTGGGCATGGCCGGAGACGCTGCCGTCCGGCGGTGCGCCGCCGACGTACAGCCCGCCGCTGACCGCGGCGCCCACGGCAGCGGTCGCCGGGCCAGCGCCGGTGGCCGGCGTGCCGTCCTTCATGGTCGTGATGATCGTCCGGCCGCCCGCGTTGTTGACCGCGATCGCCTGCAGCGCGTAGCGCACGCCGGGCTGTTGCAGCGCGGCGGGTAGCGAGACTGCGATCGCGCCGCTGCTCGCGTCGTAGCTCCCGGGGAGCGTGACCCACCCTCGCGAGCCGATCTGGTACTGCACAGCCACGCTCTGGATGCCCGAGCCACCCTGATTGGAGACCGAGGCGATCGCTCTCGTCGGGCCGGTCTGAGTGAAGTAGCCGTTTGGCGCGCCGGTGTCGATGTGGAACGGGAAGTCGACGGCCGCGCTCTGCTGAGCGTCGCTGTCGATGGCCACGCAGCGGACGTCCCCGCCGGGCGCGGGCACGCTGACCGAGACGGTCGCGCCCGCCACGGGGTAGCGGGTCGTGACGCCGGCCTGAGTGCAGACGACCGTGGTGATCGTCGGGCCGTCGGCGGGGATCCCGAGCAGGATCCTCTGCGCGGCGTGATACCAGCGCCCCGGGTCCGGCGCGGAGACGGTCGACGGTGCGGGCACCGGGACGCTGACGTTGACGGTGTGGCTGACGTGGGCGGTGAGGCCGGCGCCCGAGACGACGGTGCAGTCGATCTGGTGGGCGCCGTTGCTGTCGAGGGTGATTGTCAGACGCGGCGTGTCTGTCGTCTGTGCCGTTCCCCCGTCCACCGAACATGATTCAGAGGCGATGCCGGACAAGGGGGTCTGCTCTGAGCCGAGGACGGTGACCTGCTCACCGGCCGGGGTGCTGCTCTGCGACCAGCTGGCCGCGGGGGTCTGGTTGTCGATCTGGACCGTCTGGGTCAGTGCCGCGGTATCCGCGCCGTTGTTGGCGGTCGCGTAGCAGGCGACCTGTTGCGTCCCGGAGTTGGTCAGATCGATGCTGCCGCTGGTCCCGTTGATGGTCGTGGGGTCGGCGCCGTTGACGGTGCAGGTCAGGGAGCTGTAGTTGCTGGCGGTGGCGCCGGTCAGCTGGACCGGGACGGTGACCGGGCCCGCCTGCCAGGCGGCGGGGACGGTCCCGTACTGCAGCGAGAACTGGCCGGGGTCGGCGGCCACGTTGTAGGACTGCGTCGAATCGGTGCTCGTCACGCCCGCGCCGGTGGTCGCGGTGCAGTCCAGCGTGTGCTGTCCGGCGGAGGCCACGGTGACGGTCTGCTTGTCGCCCGCCACTACGCTGGCGGGCTGATGGTCTAGCGAGCAGGAGGTCGAGGCGATCCCCGACAGGAGGTTGGGCTCCGCGGCGGTGACGAGCACGTCGACGGTTCCCGGCGGGTCCGATGGGCTGGCCGGAACGACCGTCTGCGTGACGGCGGGCGTCTGGGTGTCGATCCGGACTGTCGTGGTGCTCGCGCTACCCGCGACGCCCGCGCCCGAGAGGGCACGGCAGGTCGCAGTGTGCACGCCGTCGCCGGAGACGGCCTGCGTGGCCTGATCGGCGTTGGTGACGGTCGCGGACCCACCGTCGACCGAGCAGCTGATCGACTGAACGCCGGACGGGTTGGTGTCGCCCGAGGCGTCTGCGGTGACCGTGTGCGCCGCCCGGTACCAGGTGCTGCTGTCCGTGCCGGAGAGCGCCACCGCAGGCGCGGTGCTGTCGACGAGGACCGTTCGTGTGATTGGCGCGCCGGCGACCCCGGCGCCGCTGTAGGGGACGCAGCGGATCGTGTTGACGCCGTCTGCGAACCCGGTCGGGTGAAGGGTGCCGGTGGTGCCGTTGATCGTCACCGGGTCGCTGAAGCCGTCGCCGGTGCAGGTGATGTGATCGACGCCGCTCGGGCCCCCAGGGGAGGCGCTGAGCGTCAGCGCGGGGACGCTGGCGGTCGATGGATACCACGTGGTCTGCGCCTGGCTGGTTTGCCACGCGGCGCTGGGCTGCGCGCTGTCGAGGTTGAGGGTGAACGCCTGAGGAGCGCTGGTCAGCCCGGACCCAGACGTTGCGGTGCAGGTCACCGCGCCGCTTCCGGGCTGCAGGCCGGTCAGGGTCAGGCCGCCGCCGCTGACGGTCGCGGACTGGCTGGGGATCCCGTCACCGGAGCAGTCGATCGACGCGAGGCCGCTCGGGCCTGTGGTGGCGTCGGTGTCGAGCTCGGGGATCGAGGCGGCGCTGGAATACCACTTGCTCTGGCTCGCTGGCCCGGCGAAGGACACGGTTGGCGTTTGCGAGTCAAGGCGGACCAAGAGCGTCGCGGCGGGCCCCTGCAGGCCCGCGGGGGACATCGCGGTGCAGCTGATCGTGTCCGCGCCATCGCGCAGCGAGCTGAGATCAAGCGTCCCGCTGGTGGAGGTCAGCGTGTCGGAGACGCCCGGCGCCTCGCAGCTGATCGACGCGACCCCGGAAGGACCCGTGGTCGAGGCGACGGTGACCGTTGGGATCGACGAGGGCGAGGAGTACCAGGTGCTGGAGTCGGTGTTTGAGGTGATCGTGACGCTCGGCGGGGTCTGATCGACCTTGACGGTCGCCGAGCCGATGGACGCGACGTTCCCGGTATTGTCGACCGCGTCGCAGCTGATGGTGTCCGACCCGGTCTGCCCGACGGTGATGGTGTAGGGCAGCTGTGAGGCGGGGATCGCGCTACTCGGTGCGCCGGGGCCGGTGCAATCGACGGAGTCCACGCCGGAGCCGACGTCGGACGCGTTGACGGTCACCGTCTGCGGCGTCCCATACCAGGTGTTTGCGTTGCCCGAGGCCGTCACTGTGCCGGTCGGCGGGCTGTTGTCGACGCGCAGCACGCGGCCTTGCGACCATCCCGAGCCAGTCAGCCAGCCCCCCGCGGTCTGCGCCTCCTGGTTTTGGGCGCTATGGGCGTTGACGTTGAGGTAGTAGGTGCCCGTCGCGAGGCTGGACAGGTTGGGCGAGAAGCTGCCGCTGGGGCCGATCGCGCAGGGCTGGCCGCTGTACCAGGGGTAGGCGGGGTTGTAGGGGTCGTTGATCGCGGGGGCGTCGGAGGCGACGACGGTGCCGCTGGAGTTGGTCAGACCGGCGTCCATCGTGCATACGCTTGATGGGTCCGACGCACTGAAGTTCATGGAGAGGCTGGAGCCTTCTTGAAGGCCGCTGATCCAGTCGCCGTCGGCTGCGTTGTAGAGCGAGCCCGACGCGTTGATCGCGGGGGTGTTGTTCGGGTCGTCGACGATCGCGACCAGACCGTCGGCGTAGACGCCGGTGCCTCCGGCATCGATGCAGCCGCCGAGCTCGCAGACGAGCAGGATCCCGAGGTTGGAGGCATCCAGGCCGGTGACCTCGACCCCTCCGTTTTGGTAGTTGTTGCACGCGCCGCCGGTGAGGCAGTTGGGGACGCCGCCTCCGAGATACTGGCCGTAGTTGCCGCTGATGTTGACCGCGATACCGGAGACCCACCCGTCCTCGCCCCCGCCGGTGTTCGAGTAGATGTTGTCGTAGGCGGTGATGACGCCCGTGATCGCCTCCCCCGGCGGCGCGGTCCAGACCGAGCCGAGATACGCACCTCCCGGCTGCTCACCACTGCCGGGATCGACCACGTAGCACGGCGACAGCGCCTCCGGACCGGCGTCGAGGTTCGCAAACGTCGTCGCGAGCGTGTCGGGTGCGCCGTAGCCGCACAGCGAGACCTGGTACTGGGTGTCGGCGTGCGCGGGGCTCGCGACGAGGGTGAGCAGGAGCAGCAGCAGTGTCGCCGCGAGCGGGAGGTGGAGGCGGGGTCGCGTGATCATCGTTGGGGAGCGCCAGGACGGCTCAGAAGACCTGGGTGCTCAGCAGCGCCGAGGTGGCGCCGGCGTAGCTCCACCCGCGCGCGCCGGAGGCGGACACGCGGACCTGGATGCGGGAGCCAGATGGAACCGGCGGGACGAGGAAGCGCCCTGTGACGAAGCCGCCCGCGCTGGTCTGCAGGCGCGGGAGCGTGTGCCACGGCGAGTTGGTGCCCTGCCGCCACTGAGCGATCAGGCCGATGCCGTGGGCGGGGATCCGGCCGCCGAGCACCCGAGCATTGAGAGTCATCTGCCCGCCAGCAACCAGCCGATTGAGGCCAACCCGGATTGCCGCTTGGCTGCGCACGGCGATGACATGGCTCTGGGCTCGCAGGCCGACGCTGCCGCCGAACGCGACCTTCACGGTCCGGTCGGCGCCCGCCGGGAGGCGGTAGCGCCAGGCGCCGCGGCGGCTGGTGCGGACGGTGACGCCATAGCGCTTCCCGTTGGCGAGCCGGACGGTGATCCTGATCGGCTCGTGGGCGAGCAGCGCCCGTGCGGTGGTCTCCAGCTGCCCGTTGATGACTGCGCCTTGGCCGTAGGCGAGGCGCAGCGTCGAGTCGGTGTCCGTGTTCGCCGCGGGATGGCCGTAGATGTCGCGGCCGGTCGGCGCGACCGTGTAAAGCAGCCGCAGGCCGGCGGCGACGGGATAGTCGAGGACCGCCGCCTTTCCCTTCTGGTTGTCGTAGCCGACGAAGCGATTATCGGCCTTATCGGTGACGACGACCCGCAGGCGATGCTTGCCGACCGTGATCGGGTTGGCGGCGGGGATGAGCGCCCGGGCGGTTCCCGCATGCACGGTGGTCGGGAGGGTCACCCAGCGGTGCTTCTGCAGATACTGGATGTTGGCCCCGTAGACACCGGACAGGCTGTCGGCGACCTTCGCGAGGATCACGCCCGGGTCGGTCGGGTCGCTCACGAATACCCCTGCGGGCGGGGTGGTGTCGACGCGCTGCGCGAGACTCGCCACCGGACTGAAGTTCTCAGCGGTGTCGGCCGCGAAGCAGTTGAGCTTTCCCGACCCACTGCCGGGCAGCGTGACGGCGACCGACCAGTTGTGCAGGGCAGTAGGCGCCTGCTCGGTGAGGTGCCCGCCCGGCAGGACGGCACGGCCGGAGTAGTCGCAGGTCAGCGACGCGATCGGCGCGGCGTTGACCGGGGTCTGCACCTCGACTTGAACCGGCTGGCCGGTGTTGTACCACTGCTTCGCGTCGGGCGCGTCGATGTAGGTGACCTGCGGCGCGGTGTTGTCCATCCACACCTGCTCGTAGGTTCGTGAGCCAATGACGCCGGCGGCGGTGGTGGCGTAGCAGGAGACGTTGTAGCGCTGGGTGCCCGAGACGGTGATCGAGCCGACATTGCCGGGCGTCACCGTCTGGTTGCCCGCACCGTCAAGACAGGTGACGTTCTGAATACCTGCGAGCGCCTGCGACTCCGAGGCCGTGGCGGTGATCGTGGCCGAGCCGTCGTTCCAGGTGGGGCTGGTGGCGGCGCCCGACAGCGTGACGGTCGGCACCTGATCGTCGATCTGCACGGTCGTGAACTGCGCGGCGCCCTTGGTGCCGTCCCACGCGATCGGATAGCACTCGACGATGTGCGCGCCGTTGCCGCTGACCGGAACCTTCTGCTGCGAGCCAATGGTGGTCGTCGATACGCCCTGGTCAACCGAGCAGACAATCTTCTGGATCGGGTTCGAGGCGTCGGTGGTCGTCGCGTCAACGTTCACGGTGTCCCCGCTGGCCGTCCACGAGCTCGTCCCGGTCTGCCCGGTGAAGGTGAGGCTCATGTCCGCGGCAGGATCCGCGTTCGCGATCGCCGGGGTCGCCGCCAGCGCGGCGGCGGTGAGGCCGGCGACGAGCAGCGTGCCGCGGCGTTGGCGTGAGTGGGGGTGGAAACGGTGGTTGCGCATCTTGCTCTTTCGCTGGGTTTTGCGCTTGTCGCGAGTTGGTGTCGTCGATTGTGTGAAGAGGTGCCTGTTGGCCCTCCGTCACCCCGGAGGGCCGGGATGACGGAGGGCTGGCGTGGGGCTGGCGGCGTTACTTGAACCTGACGGTCCGCTTCTTGCTGGTGGCGCCCTGATAGGGCCAGGGGCTCGGGGTCACCGCCTGCACCCAGAAGGTGTAGGTGCGCCCTCGCGCGGTCTTGCGCGTCGGCTCCTTGATGGTGAAGCGACCCTTTGCGTTGGTGTGGTACGTCTTCGGGTAGTCACCGGTCCCGCGGGCGCCCTTCTCGGTGTAGTACACCCGCAGCGCGACCCCTTGGGGCGGGATGTAGCCGCCCGGCAGTTGGCCCGCGAGCAGCAGTGTGTGGCCGACCTTGACGCTCTTGGCGACCTTGAGCGTGATCGTGCCGCCCGTGACGAGCTCGGCGCCGGGCGTACCTGACGCCGCGTCAATGAGCGGGGTACCCAGGTACTGGAACTCGAGCTGGCGCGACGGTCCGGCGGGGACGTGGTAGACCCAGCGGCCGCTGGCGTTGGTGGTCGCGGTCCCGAGCACCGTCACCTTACCGCCGACGGTCTGGCTGATCTGCACCTTGCCGCCGACGATCGCGACGCCCGCTCCGGTGGTCACGATGCCGTCCGCGGTCGACTTGCCGCGGTACGGCAGCCTGACCGGCGTCTTGACGCTGGCCAGCTCGACCTTCGCGGTGCCCTTGGACGTCGTGTAGACCGGAGTCGACTTCTTAGCCCACTTGCCGTGGCGCTTGACCCGCGTCACCCTGTAGACCGGCACGGTCTTGGTGACCCACTTGCCGTGCGCCTTGACGCGAACCTTCTTGGTCTTCAGCTTCCGGGTCGAGGTCGTGCCCTTGTCCCCGGGCAGCGGCGGCGCGGTCGTCCCGGCGCCGAGCGCATCGACCATCGACGAGGAGCCGAGCAGCGGGTAGCTGATGACCGCCCCGCGGCCGCCCTGCCACTGATCCAGCGGCGGATTGGTCACGTTGCCGGCGTTGTCGGTGACGATCGCCTGCAGCGTGTAGGAGCCCTTGGCCATCTGATTGTCGGGCGGCAGCTCGGCGGTGTAGTCCCCGTCCCCGGTGGTGTTCGAGGTCAACGGCAGGTTGGTGACGCGGTTGTTGTCGTTGACGAGCTGCAGAACGACTTTGCCGATGCCCGAGCCGTTGTTGTCGGTGGCGTAGAGCGTCACCTTGCGCGGGTCGCTCGCGTTCGGCCGGATGAAGTACCCGGTCGGCGCGGCGTTATCGACGTTGACCTGGTAGGAGCCCAGCGTGTGATCGACCCCGGCCGCGTCCGTGGCGTAGCACTCGACCGGCGGCTGCGCCAAGCCGAGCGGCGGCGGACCGACCGTCACCGTGATCGACTCGGTGTTCGAGTTGGTACCCGACGGGTTGGGGTAGGTGATCGTCCCGTCGCCGTTATCGATGGCATTGGGGTTGCTGGCGTCGCCGCCGAGCGTCACCGGCGGCTCTGCGCAGGTGATCGACTCGATCGGCGCGCTCCCCGCCGGCGACTGCGCGACGACCGGCACCCGCTGATCGGTGGTGTGCCACTGCTGCCCGCCCGGGATCGGCCCGATGCCCGACGGCGGGATGTTGAGGTCCGGATCGGGCGAGCCGATGCAGAACTGCGTGCAATTGCCTCCCCCACCGCCGGCGGCGCTGTTCTGGAGGTTGACCTCGGTGGTCGAGACCGCTCCGTTGACGCCCGAGCCCGAGACCGCGAAGCACGAGACGTAGTAGGTCCCTGAGCCGTTGTCGTCGGAGACCGGGATCTCGACCGTGTAGTCGTTGTTGGCGTCGGTGGGATGCTCGGAGGCGTCGCCGTCGAGCGTGTAGTCGTAGTAGGGAACCTGCTGGCCGGTGACCGGGTTGGTGTAGCTGGAATTCGGCTGGCCAAACGCCGGGTCGTTGACCGCGCACACCACTGCGGTGATGTCGGAGAGGTCGTTGCCGACCGCCTGAGCGGTCGCGGTGAGCGTCGCCTCATCCTGGTACCACTGGCCGGGATCGAAGGTGTAGGCGTCGGGGTCGGTGACCGTCTCGCCCTGGTTGATGATTCCCCAGCCGATGGTGGCCGGGCTCACGTCGTCGATGTTGACGGTGTAGTTGTACTGCGTCTGGTTGGCCGAGTAGGGATAGTTAGTCGTCTGGCCGCCGCTCGCTGGCCCGGCGGCATTGCCGACATAGGTGGAGTTGTCCGAGCCATAGCAGTCAACGAGATGAATGCCGGTGACTGCATCGCTGGCGTTTGATGGCTGGGGAACATCAAGCGTCGCGGTGGCTCCACCGGAGCCCAAAAGGCTTCCGTCGTCATATCCCCACGGGACATTGCCTCCGGGGCCAGACTCGGTCTGGTTGGTGTCGGTGCAGTATTCCCCGAGGACGCCGGAGTCGTCGGCGAGCTCACTCGGCGTCGCATCGACCTGCGTCGCGGTGTCGGAGTACTGGACGCCGGTCGTTGCGGAACGCGGGGTGAGCTTGAACTCGGCCGGGCCAGACGGCGCCAGGTGTCCGGTGGCGGGCACGGGATCGCTTGCGGTCGCGGCGAGCTGGGAGCTGAGCGGAGCGAGGCCGAAGTCCCTCTGCGGCAGACCCGTTTTGGCAGCAAGGGCGGTGGGGGTCATCGCCGCGGACGCGGCGGATCCGTTGTCCTGGCCGCCGCTGTCGCCGGGCGGCTGAGAGTAGGCGACCATCGGGGTCTGCTGGTCGATGTTCATGTAGTAGGTGGTCGGATCAGACGTGGTGCCCGCCGCATTGGTTTCCGTGCAGGTCACCTGGTCGTTGCCGTTGTTGGCCGGGGTCTGCGTGGCGGCCTGGTTGTTGGCCTGCGGCTGCCAGTGGGGATCCCCGACGGTCAAGCCGTTGGCGTCGGCCTGCGTCGGAGCTGGTCCTGAGGAGGTCGAGGCGACGGTCGTGTTGGTCGACTCACCGCTGGCGTCCCCGCCTGGGTTACAGACGGTCTTGACGATCGGATCGACCTCGGACGAGTCAGTCGGGTCAGCGTTGGCAGGCCAGTCGCCGCTCGCTGCTGCGGGGGTGTAGGTGAGGGTGAGCGGGTCGCCCGACCACCCTGGAGTGTTCTGGCTGACGGTGCTGACGTAGTTGGAGGCTGGATTGCCGCCTGTAGCGTCGACTGCACGCCCGGCGTTGGAGGTTGCCAGATCGGCCGCTTGCTGGAGGTCGGAGGTGTCGGTCTGGTCGACCTCGATGGTTTGGGTGGCGAGCGTGGCGGTGACGCCGGCGCCGTTGGTCACGGTGCAGTCGAGCTGGTAGTGCCCGTTCTGGGTGAAGGGGATCTGCCATTCGACGTACTTGTTGTCGGCGTCGATCGCGGCGATGGCGGCGGGGTTGGTCCCGTCACCGACGTTGCCGCCGCTGGCGGCGTTGTAGGTGACGTCGTCGCTGCCGCCCGGGGTGGTCGGGTCCGAGAGATCAGTGACCGTGCAGTACGGCATGCCATACGTGTTGCCGTCGATCGTGGCGCTGGAGACGTTCTCGCCGGACTGGATGTTGTCCAGGGCCGCCTGAGCGGCAGGACCGCTGGTGATCGGCGAACCGCTCGTAGACCACTGGGCGATCGAGCCGGTGCCGCTGGTGGTGGCAGCGATCCCGGACACGCCCGCGGCGGCGTAGACGTCGACGGTCTCGTCCGTTCCGCTGGTGCTCGGGTCGACCCAGTTGCCGATCAGCCCGTTGGCCTGGCTGGCGGGGCTGTCGTTGTCGACGGCCACCGACGGGCTTGAGGTGTCGATCAGGATGTCGCTGCTCTGCCCCTCGGTGCCGATGTTGCTGTTGACGGTCGCGCCGTCGGCGCCGGAGACGCCGGCGTTGGTGGTGGCGTAGCAGCTAATGGCGTCATCGCCCTGCGCGGTCTCCTCGACCTGGGCGCTTGAGCCGGAGAACCTCTGGCCGCTCGCGGGCAGGCCCGCGCCGGTGCAGGTGATGGAGGCGATCCCGGAGAGGCTCTGGGCCTCGCTGGCGTTGATGTCGTAGGTCTGGTTGCCGTTGGAGGACCACTGGCCGGTTCCACCGGTGATCGTGACGGTCGGGACCTGGTTGTCGACGTTGAAGGTGGTGGAGGTGGCGCTGGTGGAGCCGCTACCGACGACGTTGCCGGGATTCTGGGCTTGCGTGGTGACGGTGTAAGTGCCGCTGGCCAGACCCTGCAGGCTCAGGCCGCTGGTGCCGCCGCCCGCGACGGTGGGGCACCCGGCCGGGGTCGAGCCGCTGTCGGGAGCGAAATTCCCGGTGCTCTGGTCATATCCGGCGGGCAGGGTGCCCATCGGGCTGCCGCCGGTGGAGACGGTTCCGCTCGGGCCGCTGATGGTGGTGTAGACGTTGCAGACTCCGCCGTAGTCCTGAGCAGCCACGGACGTGCTGATCGTCCCTGAATCGGACTGGTAGCTGACCCACTGAGAGGAGGGGTCATAGCCGCTTGGAAGACCATTGACGGTAATTGCGCTCAGGGTCGGGCCGTTGGCCGGATCGTCGATCTGGACCCGTGGGTCATCGACGGTCACCTGCGCTCCCGCGTCCGAGCAGCTGCCGCCGTCGGCGGTGTCGCCACAGTCGCGGCTTTCCGCGCCGATGCCGATGCCGATGAAGTGCTGTCCGGCGAGGTTGTAGGACGGGGAGTTGATGTCGGCGGTGCAGTTGCCGTTCGGCGCGTTGTCGACGGTGGCGGTCTGGGTGTGCGCGTTGCCGTACCCCCAGCAGTCGGCGGACTGGCCGACGGTGTTGTTGGGGACCGCTTGTCCTTTGGCGAGGTTGCGGGGGTCATTCTCGGCGAAAAAGCCGCCGCCGACGTCGCCCATCAGCCCCGATCCCCAGCCGCCGGTCGCCTGAGAACTGGTGCTGATCGCGCTGAACTGGGAGAGCGTGAGGCCGCTGGGGGCGTAGAACGAGTAGAAGCTGTGCGCGCCGCTGACCCCGATGCCGTCGTTGTTCCAATCGATGCCGGCGACGACCGCGGGGTCAGAACAGCTGTCGGCGAAATGAGTGTTGCTTCCGGCGTTGTCGAGGGCCCAGGTGGTCGTGCCGTCCTGGCAGCCTTCGGCGTCGTAGTAGCTGTCGGCTGCGGCGGTGTCGGGCGCGAGCGGGCCGACGACTGCGCCGACTCCGGGCAGCTGCGCCAGGCCAGCGGGGGCTGCGCAGCACAGCACGAGCACGCCCAGGAGGCCAAGGAGCATGCCCGCGAGGCGGGCGCGCAGGCAGTAGGAGCGGCCCAGACTGGCCGGGGCGGGTGCGGAGTCGGTCATGCTGGGACCTCGTGTCTCAGTCGGCGTGTTCGCGGCAGCCATGCGCCGCCGAGTCGATCTGTTCGTCCTTGAGTGGTTCATGGCTGGGTCAGGGTGCGTTGGGAGTCGAATAGCTGGGGTTGGTCACCGACCCGCCGGTTGACGGGCTCGTCGGGGCGGGGGTGTGAGCCGCCGGCGGCGCCTGGGCCGTCGTCACCGGCGGGGCCTGCGTTGTGGTCGTCGTGGCCGGTGGGGCCGTGGCCGTCTCGGTGACGGGCTCTGAACTGACGACGTCCTTGGTCGCGCGATGGTGCGTGTGCTTGGCGCGGCTGTGGGGCTCGGCGTGCTTGGTCGCGCGCTTGGCGTGCCTTCCCATGTGTGTGCGATGGGAGGTCGTCGTGCGCGGCAGCCCTGGCGGCACCGCCGCGGGAGTGGGCGGGCCTGAGATCTCCGGTGAGGGGGCGACCGCATGGCCGGGGTGCCTGTGGGCGAGCGCTCGGTGCGTTGCGTGATGAGCGAAGTGGCGGACGGCGGCGACGGTGGTTGCTCCCGCGGCAGCGGTTCCGATGACCGCGACGGTGGCGATCACCGCGGCCTTGCTGGTGACCGTGGCGCCGGCTGTCACGACCTGGGTTGAAGAGGCGCCGGCGTTCGCACCGGCATGACCGGCCGGGCGCAGCGCGCGACGCGCGAGCCGTGCGGGACGCCCGGCGTGGTGAAGGAGTCGCGCAAAGAGCCCCCCTCCAACGGCTGCGGTCACGGTCCCCGGGAGCAGTGGATTGAGCGCGGCATAGGTGTGCTCCCGGGCGACGCGCTGAGCGGCGCGGCATTTGGCGCAGGTCACCCAGTGGGCGCGCAGCGCGAGGGAGATATCGCCGTTGGCGTAGTAGTTGCTGGTGTGCTTGCGCAACCGCCAGCAGCGAAACTCGGGGTTCTCCTTGAGCTTGCGTTCGAGCAGCCGCTGCTCCTGGTGGGCCTTGTGGGCGACCGTCGACACGTAGGCCGGGTCAAGCCCGAGCTCGGCGGCGACCGCCTTTGGCTTGGCTTCCTCGAGCAGGATGCGGGCGGCGATCTGCCCGTCGGCGCCGGTGAACTTCAGCCAGACCAGCTCGGCGACCTGCGCGAGCCGCTCGCCGGCGGTTTCGCGGCCGATGACCGACCCGGCGACGACGTCGTCGTCATCGAAGAGCAGCTCTTCGAGGCCGGTGCCGTTGGCCAGGTCGCCGAAGTGGACGTTGCTGGAGCTTCGCAGGCGCAGGCGATCGTGGAGGCGGTTGCGCATGCCGACGAACATCCAGGTCGCTGGGTTCTGGACCGCCGCTAGATCATCGACGGTCATCTTGCTCAGCTGCTCGAGCATGTGGCCGTAGGCGTCCTCGACCTCATCGGAGCCGACGCGCTTACCAAAGTCCCGCTGCAGCGAGCCCACCAGGCGCTCGCGGAGCGAAGGGTCGATGAATCGCGCGTAGTGGCTGGATGCCGGGGTGATGCTCATCGCGGCCTTCCCCCGACCGCCAGGCAGAGATCGCGCGCGAGCCTTCGCCGCTGCGACGGACGCGGATCGAGGAAGCGAAGCTCGGCCCGACCCCGCGCGATCAACGCGGCCGCCACGAGGACCGCGGAGCGCGGAACGTCGGTGGCGACCGCCGCCAAGCCTTCAGAGGCAACCGCCACGAGATACTCCGCGAGCATCTGACGCTGCGTGGCGGGAACGACCGCGAACGCATCGGCGTGCACGACCTGCGCCTCCTTGGCCAGGGCGGCGTAGCCCTCGCGCGAGCGGACATACGCGGCGTGGTCCTCGGCGCAGAACCCGAGCGCGCTCTCAGCGGCACGGTCACAGTCAGGGCGGCGACAGACGGTCATCTGCCCATAGGACGAGTCGAGTTTCCCGTCCCGGAGAAGAACGGCGCAAAAAGTCTTTCGGAACCTACTTTCGCCCTGCACAAAACGCCTTTCTTGCGCGTGTGATCCCCCTGGCCGCAGGCATGCGTAACCGCTTTCTCCTGCCAGGGAAGTGGTGGCAGCGCCCCGGTGCAGCCGCGACCGATAAGCGCAATCGGCCACTATTTAGAGCGACTTAAGTCCTTGCGGACGATGCCGTCAGACTGGCGAGAGACTCATGTCCGAAAGCCGACACAGCGCCCGCCGACGCGGCCCGCCGCGGTGCGCGCGCGGGCGGGCCGGGCACACCAGCAAGAGCCCCGCCGGGCGGCGGGGCTCTCTGAGTCCGTCCAACCCGGCGCCTCAGCCGGTTCTAGGGGCGGGCAACGATCCTGCTCCCCGCGTGCGGGACGCGGGGATGGTTTGCCCGAGCGGGGCGGGATCCGATTGCGACTAGCAGTTGACGCTCACGGAAAACGGCTCGTCGACCCCGTTGACCTGGCCGAGGGTGGCTGTCGAGGGCGTGCCGAGATCCACGTAGAACTGAGCCGTCCCCAGGCCCCCGAGGACGCCGAGCGATGTGGTGTCGCGCACGGAATCCTGCAGGTTGATCACCGAGCTGTCGTTTGAGCTCTCGCCGGCATATGCCCCCTCGGGAGTCACCGTGACCGCGAGCGGGAACGGCTGGCCGGATGCGGGCGTGTCGGCGGCGGGGCAGCCCGTGACGTCGAGCCGGTATTGGCCGACGTTCAGGTAGCTAAAGCTCACCCCCGCCCCGGCGACTCCACCACTGGAAATGACCGGCGTCGTGCAGGACCCCCCGGAAGCGCACACGCCGGGATCAATGAATGCCCACGCGTCGGCCGTCCCGTTCTGTCCCGCCGCCGCGACCTCGGTCCAGTCCGACGGATCAACGTCAGGCGTGTTCTGGTTCGCGCCTGGGCCGGAGATGGTGGTCGCGGCCGTTTTGCAACTGCTCCCGGTGTAGACGTAGCTGGAGCCGTTGAAGTCGATTGACGTGGCCGGGGTGCCCACAGCGCTGCTCGTGGAAGCGGAGTACGGGCAGGCGTGGACGCTGTCGTTCTCGTTGTTGTTCAGAACGGTGGGCTTCGTCCAGGGCGAAGTGCCGGCGGCTCCCGCGCCGCCGGTGGCGCCAGTTGCGCCAGCTGGTCCTGTCGCTCCGGTCGCGCCCCGAGGGATCGTGAAGTTCAGCTGGGCGGCGGAAGATGTTCCGCTGTTCGTGACCGAGGCGGTCGAGCCGGCTGCGCCGGTGCTGGTCGATCCGACGCTGACGGAGGCGGCAGCCCCGCTACCGCCGTTGGTTCCATTGGTGCCGTTGGTCCCGTTGGCGCCGCGCGGACCAGTCGGTCCCGCGGGTCCGCGGACGTTCCAGACGATCCTGTCGTAGCCCCTGGGGCACTTCGCCTTGAGGTACAGCGCGCCGGTGCGCCGGTTCTCACACGCCCGGATCGTGGATGTTGTGGAAGCAGCGTCCTGAGAGGACGCCGCCGCATAGCTGGCAGCACTGGCCAGCAGCAGCGCGACGGCCGAAAGAGCGATGTAGAGCCATTTACGCATGTGAGTTGACGTCCTTTCCCCTGTCACCGACGACGGCGTCCTGACCGTATCGGCAACTACCTGGGATTCCAAAAATCGGTCCGATGGCGACGGCCCTTGGCCGTTGTGCCTGGCGTCACCGAGGCCGAGCCGGAGGGCTCGGCACACTCGCGCCAGGCACGGCGGGCTCTCGGGTAGGCCACTGCAGCCAGTCGCTCGAAGCGGCCATCTCGTCAGCCCTGAGCGCGCTCCAGCGCGTTGGTCGATCGGGTCGATGATCGAGGCCTGGCCGCAGAGCGAGCCAGTGAATCTCGCGCTATGCAAAGCGGCGGACCTCCCCAACATGCTGGTCGGGACGGCCGTAGTCCCGGGTTTGGTTGGGCGAGCGCGTTCTCTCCCACACGCGCGGATGGCCTCGTCCTAGGGGTGTGCACCCAGCGCCTCGTGACCTGAAGCGCGGCGGCTCAAGGTCCGCTGCGGGCACCGTGGTGAGCGTCACGCCGGCCGGGTCGTATCCACGCGCCTGGCAGGCGCGCGCGCTCACCGAGCTTGAGGGCTGGCGTGATGGCGCTTTTCTGATCTCGGCGACGCCGGGGGCGGGGAAGACGCGGCCGGCGCTGCTCTACGCGCGCGCACAGTTCATGGCGCGGTCCCTGACCGGGCTGGTGGTGGTGTGCCCGACCGCGCCGCTGACCAAGCAGTGGGCCCGAGCGGCACACGAGGTGGGATTGAGCCTCCTGCCGGATGCCGAGCGCCCGCAGGCACCGGGCGGCTTTCACGGCGTGGTCGTGACGTATGCGCGTGTGGCGCGCGACCCACGGACGTGGGCGCGCGTTGAGCCGCAGACGCTGGTGGTGGCTGATGAGGCCCATCATCTGGGGGAAGAGCTCACCTGGGGCCGAGGATTCACTCAAGCGTTCACGCGCGCGCGCCGGTGGCTGCTCTTATCGGGCACACCGTTTCGCTCAGACAGGACGAGCATCCCGGGAGTGCGCTACTCGCAGGGAGGCGTGGCGATCCCGGATGTGAGCTACTCCTACGCGGAGGCGGTGCGCGACGGGGTGTGTCGTCCGATGGTGTTCGTCTCGTTTGACGGCGAGTTCGCCTGGCGCAGCGATGGGGTGGAGCGCTCGGCGAGCTTTGCGCAGGAGCTTCCACGCCGGCAGCACGGCCACCGTTACCGCACCGCGCTCGCGCCCGAGCTCGATGACGGGCTGCCGCGTATCCTCGCCGCGGCGCACGCTCGCCTGACGATGGTCCGTGAGCGCCATCCTGGCGCCGCGGGTCTGGCGGTGACCGCCCACTCAGAGCACGCGCACGCGGTCGCGGCAGTGCTCGAGCGGCTGGTGGGCCGGCGGCCGGTGGTGGTCTTGCACACCGACCCGGAGGCGCACCGCCGGTTGCATGCCTTCAAGGCCTCTCAGGAGCCCTGGATCGTGGCGGTCAACATGGTCAGCGAGGGGGTCGACATTCCGCGGCTGCGCGTCGGCGTGTACGCGACGCCGGCCAAGACAGCGATGCTCTTTCGCCAGATCGTCGGACGGTTCGTGCGCGTGACCCCAGGAATGCCCGTCGAGGCCTCCTGGCTGTTCATGCCGGCCGACCCGGCGCTACGCGACCACGCGGCACGGATGGAGGCGCAGATCGCGGGAATCGTTCACAAGACGGCGTCCGCGGAGTGGGAGGGCGCACCGTTCAGAGAGACAGAGGCTTCGCCGCTCTCCTATGAGCCACTGGCGGCCGTCGTGCATGCCGACGCCGTCCACGAAACGAGACTGACTCCGCCATCGGTGGCGCCTCTGCCCACGGTGGCGCGCGATCCAACCCGGACCTGGGCGGCCTTTGAATGGCGCGCATGGCTCGAGGAGGAGGTCAAGCGACTGGCCGGCTTGACCGCCGAGGCCCAGTCCTTCTCCCGGCGCTCGGTGCTTGCCTGGGCGCGTCGCGAGGCCAACGCGATCGAAGCAGATCCGACGGTGGAGCAACTGGAGACGATGCTCGAGCTGCTGGTTCGTCGGGTCGCGCCAGTAACCGTGAGCCTCCGTTAGGTTCCCGGTCGGCGATCACTCCACCGATCGACCTCGGCCGGGAACGAGCAAGCTTCGGCTTCAACGTATCGGTCGCAGGCGCGCCAGGCAGGTGTGCATGTCGTCGGGCTGGCCGGGCTCTTGGTCGAACACGGCGGTTAGCGCTGGAGCGTCGACGGCCGTGATGGTGGCCAATCCTCGGCTTGGATGCTCCACGCGATCGCCGACTACCAGCGTGATCTCGCGCTGGGCGACGGACGTGCCGGAGGCGAAGTTGACGGCTTCAAGCGCCTTGGCGTCCGCAGCCGGGGAGAGGAGGGGAACGATCACTGCGGCGCTGGCGTCGACCTCGAGCTCGAGCTACTCAGCTTCGGCCGGGGGCGGACACAGCTCCTCGAAGGACGGGGCGCGGCGGGGCGCGGTGAACAGCGACTGCTGCCCGGAGAGAAGTTGGGCGAGCACGGCTGGGCGGCGGCGGCCGGGCACTAGTTCCCGATCGCGGCGTGGGTGATCGCCTGGGTTGCGACGCCCGCGCTCGCGGGGCCGTGGAGCACGGTGACGGCGGCCAGCGCGAGGCACAACCCCGCGGTGAGGGGCAGGATCCGCGGCAGCCGCGTGGCGAGCGAGACCGCGACGAACATCGCGGCGACGACCGCCAGCCGGGGGCCGAGCTCGGCGCCGAGCACGGCGAGCGCCACGATGATGGCCAGCAGACAGGAGATGGGCAACAGCGGCGATGGCGCGGGCTCCAGACAGTTGCGGTCATCCGCTGAGGTGCGGAAGGGGAGTTGGATCATGGTGCCTCCGGGAAGTCAGAGAACGCGGTTGGTGCAGTCGGTTTGTCGGGGTTGTCAGCCATCGCGCGCAACGTCGGGTCCTCGTAGTAGCGGCGCTGCTTGAACAGGGCGGGCGGGGAGTCCTTGTGAACGAGGAGGCCCTGGTTCTCTCCGAGACGCTGCATCGCCTGGGCGGTCTGGATCTCGGGGTTGTAGGTCTGGTCGCCGGCGAGCTGACCGACGAGGCGGTTGACTTCGCTGACCGTTTCGGCGTCGGTGTTGGACCCGATGTAGATCTTGGCCTGGGACGCCGCTTGGATCTCGCGTGCGGTCTCGGCGCCATAGCGGTCTTGGATCTGTGAGATGGAGTGCCAGACGGTGATCAGGCGGCTGTTCGGCAGCGATGCCGACATGATCCGGTTGAGGTCCTGCAGCGGCGCGATCTGCGCGGTCTCGTCGAGCGCGAACATCGCGGAGACGGGGAGCTGCCGTCCGCGGTTGCCCTGCTGATCGAGGTAGTAGATCATCTCGGAGATCATCATCACGATGATTGGGGCCAGCTGTTTCTGGTCGTCGCGGTCGGCGATCAGGTAGAGCGTGTTGGCCTGTTCGCTGCCGTCGTCGGCCTTGCCGAACACCGCCTCAGGGGTGATGATCCGCCGACCGGCGTCCTTCGCCCGCCAGGTTTCGGCAGTCGCGCGAGCGGCCGGGTTGCCGTACACCTTCAGAAAGACTCGGGCGGTACCGATGAGACCATCCAGCTGCCGCTCGTTGTAGGCGAACGTCCCTTCGAGCTTGGCGATCGCCGCCGCGCACGCGCGCTGGAGCTCGGGCCTCTCTCCGTAGGCGCGGCCGACCTCCTCAAGCAGGGTGACGGCCTCGGTTGGGTCCTTGCGCTCCAGCCAGTCAAATACGTTGACGATCGACCCGTTCTTCTGCCACGCCGCGGCGAAGATGAACGGCGCGAGCAGGCTCTCGGCCTCCTGGTTGAAATAGTCCTGCGAGCCGCCGCTTGTGAGAGTGACTGCCCCGGTGAACCAGCTGGCCACCCGCAGCGCGTGCCCCCAGTCCTTGCAGCCGTGGATCGGGTCGTAGAAGTCGGTATCGCCGGTGATGCTGAAGGGATCCCACTGGAAGACCTTGCCCAGCTCGCGCCGACGGGTGATCGTCCGGTCCCGCACGTCGGTACGGACCGAGGTGGAGACGACCGGCCCGGTGTGGTCCAGCAGCGCGGGGATGATGATGCCGGCGGTCTTGCCGGACCGCGGCGGCGCGACCACGAGCAGGTGCAGGTTCTTCTGGACGGCGATCCGCCGCCCTTGGTGTAAGCCCACGACGACCTGGTCGGGCTCGCGGCGCGCGACCAGCAGCGGCGCCAGGGTGTGGGTGCGCCCGTAGGTGCGAGGGGAGATGCCCTTCAGCTGCCACCAACGCCGGTCCGCCACCGGCTGGCTGGCGATCCGATCAAGCCACCGCACGACCGCCGTGGCCAAGGCCGTCTCGCTGGCGAGCAGCAGACCGATCGAAAGCCACCAGCGCAAGTGGCTGGCGGAAGCGTGGCGAACCAGAAGCGGCCAATGGCGCGCGACGTGGTGGATGCTCAGGAGCGTGCCGACCGCGACGACCAGAGCGCGCCCGTACGGCAGCCGCGGCCACTGGCCGGTGACCGTCCAGGTGGCGAGCACGGGCCCCGCCCAGATGGTGAAGGCACAGCCAGCGATGAGCGAGAAGCACAGGAGCACGATCGCCACCCGCTTCTCGGCCTTGATGTATTTGCGGTTCTGGTTCATCGCCGGTCCTACATTCCGAAGCCGATCTCGGAGGTGAGCTCGAGCGTCTGCTTGAGGCCGGCCGCCGTCTGGAACTGGGCGACCTGCTGGGCGAGCCCGGTCTGCTCAGGCCGGATGCCCGGGTCGGCGTCGTCGGCGACCAGGAACCGCATCCGATTGGCGGCGAGCTGGCCTGCGAGGGTCTCCCAGCTGTGAGCGCCCTGTTCCGGCCGCGGGCCGAGCGTCTCGGTGAGCCAGTCGGGCTCGCGCGCAAGCTCCTCCTCAATCGCCTCGCGTTGCAGCTCGACGGTGCTGGCGAGGATGTGGTCGCGAGCGTCGGTGAGCGCGAGCGCCTGGCGCGTGAGCGAATCGCTGCCGGGTCCGAGCTCGGTGCGCAGCTGCTCCTGCCAGTCGGCGTTCTGCTGCAGGTCGCGCGCCGTCTTCTGGTGCGCCTGCCATTCGGCGCGCGCCCGGACCCGCCACACGGCCGGCTTGCGGTTGGCGTCATACCCCTCAGGAAGCAGATTGGCCAGCCGGGTGCGGTCACGCTGTAGCCGATCGAGGATCAATGCGCGCCGCATCTGAGGATCGGCAAGCGCGACACCGACCGCACCGGCCTGCGCACGCGCCTCCAGGTACGCGTCGCGAGCCGGCGTCGCCCGGCGGCATCCTCGTCACCTGACAGCGGGGGAGCCTGGTCCAACAGCGCGCCGCGCTGGCGTCGGCTGCGATCAATCTCTCGAAAGCGGTCGCGCTCGAGAGTCGTGGGGAAGAAGCTTGCGTGGGGGCTCTCGGGCACTTCGGTCTCCTCGTCGCAGGGGGCGTCACTTCCTGGGGCGAGGTGAGATGAGCGTTTGGGAGAGAAACGCGACGAAGGGGGCCCCGCCGTCCTGGCGGACCGTGCGGACCGGCGCGCTCTCGCGTTGCTCACCGCACCGTTGGCGATGCGGCGGGCGGCCAGGCAGAGGGCGACGCCGCAGCCGGGCGGCCGGTGCTCGGCCGCCTGCTTTTCAGCTCAATGATCGGAGGCCGGCGCCCGCAGTGCGCGGGCAGATGGCGACGCGGGCCTCGCGAAGGCCCCCGTCGGCGTCGATCCGCGAGTAGACGATGTCGACCGTCGAGCCCACCAGGTCGCGGGCGCCCGGGCCGGCGAGCGCTCGCACGCGTCGACCGTCCACCTGGCAAGTCGCCTGCCAGGTTCCGTCGCGAGCCTGGTAGACCGCCGAGAGCAGGCCCGGGGTGGAGCGGCGGGCTTTGTGCTTGACCCAGGAGGAGTGGCGCCCCGGCCGGTAGATCGAGCAGGGTCGCTTCAGCACCGAGCCCTCAAACCCCAACGCGATGATCGCTGCGTGCGCCGCGGGGGTCGCGGCCTTGTTGGAGATCAGTCGGACGCGATCGCTGACGGGGAGCGCGTCCCTCAGGCGTGCGTCACGGTCGCGCCAAGGGAGCGGTCGCACGTCCTCGCCCGCATGCCGCAGGATGTCGAAGGCGACGAACTGCAGCCGGGCTCCACCGACCTTGCCGGCGAACACGGCTCGGGTGACCGCAGCGAAGTCTTGGGCCGGGCGGCCGTCTCGCTCGCCGATGGCGACGAGCTCGCCGTCGAACACGGTATCGCTGGCGGCGTCGACGAAATGCTCGAGCAGGCCGCTGAGGCGGTCGGTGAGGTTCGTCGCATGGCGCGACCACGCCCGCACGCCGCCGGATCCGACCTCCACCAGTAGACGAAACCCATCCCACTTGGGTTGCAGCACCCACTCGCCACCGTCTGGCCATCCTCGACCCGAGGAACTGAGCATGGGGACCGGCGCAGCCACTCTCCGCGCAGCGTAGTTCGATCGCGGCGCCGAGCGTCACCGAGCAGGACGCTCGCGCCTCACGGCGTGGGTGAGGCCGATGTCACGATCGGCGACGGCGCACGCCCGCGGAAGAGGTCGCGTCTGGCAGCTGGCGCTGGTGGCCGCCGCCAAGGCGACTTCGAACCCGTTCCTGGTGGAGGTGATACGCGCCGCGCTATCGTTTCCATGCTCAGCGATGAGGGCGGCGCCCAGTGCGCCGCGCGCCACGATGACCCCACGAACGGTCTCGCCGCGCGGCCACCGCGCTACCCGGATACGCGGCAGACTCCGGGAGCGCGGCGAGGCAGGCTCCGCCGGCGTCGCCCCGGCGCGACGGCGACGCGCCCGCTCCTCTTGGAAGTTGACCACGTTGGACTGCTCGGAGCGGGGCTGTCGGTGCTCGCCGTGCATGCGATCAACGTAGGTCTCGACGGCGCACGCCGGGCACGCTTTGGCGCCCGCTCGACAGAGATGTGAGCGGGCCCGGTCGGTAGGCGCACCGCGACCTATGGTGAGAGGTTCGGGCCCCTGAGATCAGCGTCGTCGCTGTCGCGCATCACGACTGGCGTCGGGCGATACCGGCCCTCCCAGAAGGCTTGTGCCTGGGACGCCTCGGCGGAAGCCGGCGGGCCGTTGTAGCCACGCGCGACGAGCGCGTCGAAGTCGGTGCGTCGCACACGAACCCTTCGGCCGACGCGCAGCGCCGGCAGCATTCCGCCGTCTATCCAGTTGCGCACCGTCTGCTGGTTGAGCTTCAGGATGCGCGACGTCGGCGACCGTGAGGAAGTCCTCGTCGCTCGCGCTCATCGCGTCAGTCGCCGATCCCGTATCCGCGGTCGGTGCCCATGCCGGGCTGCGGCTGGTCGAGGCCGGCGTCGAGACGGAAGCGGGCGATCGCACGGCGCAGCGGTAGGTCGGCTTGGCTGTAGGCGTTGTCGAACTCGTCGGTGATGCCGTTGGTCTCGCGCAGGCCGATCATCTTGCGCCCGAGGTAGTCCCATTCGCTGGCGAGCTTGGGGTCGGCGGGGCGCTCGCCGATTGTGCCGGTCAGCCACGGCGGCCGTGAGTCCAGATCCAGCTGCTCGGCCGCGCGTTGCGCGTCAAGATAGGCGTGCAGCAGGTCGGGGTTGTCGCGATCGGCGCGGAACGCTTCGAGTCTGGTCTGCGCTTCCGCGCGCGCCTGCACGCGGGGATCGGCGAGGTCCTCGGCGGCTTGTGCGGGGTCAGCCGCGCGCTCGACGGTCGCGTCGGCGAGGCGTCGCTGCATCTCGCTGTGTGCCTGCGTGTCGACGTAGCGGCCCGCGAGGTCCTCGACAACCTCGTCCCAGGTCTCGCGCAGCCGCCGTCCGCTTGGCCGCGTCCCGACCACGGTCACCCAGCCTGGCTGTGCGTCGATGTGCTCGGCGACCGCGGCGGCGCGAGCACGCACCGTCTCGCGCTCCAGGTTCCGGGTCGCCTGCTCGTTCTTGGCCTTCGCGTTCAGGATGCCCTGCGGGTCGGGGTAGCGCGCGAGCACCTCATCACGCGCGCTAATCAGCGTCTCAAGGCTTTGGCGCTGGACGTAGTCGAGATCACGCCCGCCCTGGACCTGCTCGTTGAGCTCGTCGATCATCTGGACGGCCTGCTGCCAGTCGCGCGCGGCTTGCAGCGCATCCTGGAACTGGTCGCTGTCAAGCGTCCGCGCGCTCACCTGCCGGTGCACGAGCAGATCCGCGTACTCCTCGAGGCTGCGTCCGCCGACCCGCTCGCCCTGCTGCATGCGGTGGAACGCCTCGCCGGCGAGCTTGTAGCGCCCCTCCCGGTAGCGCTGCAGATCGACCTGCAGCTCACGCTCGGCGCTCGCATCCATCTCCTCGGTGGTTCCGAGATCAAGCCGCCCGTCACGCGCACGCTGAAGCAGCGCTGCCTCTTCCAGGTCGCGCGTGTCCATCCGCGCGGCCGTGCGCGCGAGCACCTTCCCTTGGTCGGTCTCGGCGTCCATCACGGTCGCGTACTCCTTGCGTTCCTCTTGCGCCTGGGTGTGCCCGGAGATGACGTAGACGCGCGTGGTCTGCTTGGCGCGCGACAATGAGGTGTAGGCCCACTCGCGGGAGAACTCGCCCGGCAGGCCGACCACACCGGCCCACTCAAGGGTCGCGCCCTGGGTGCCGTGCGCGGTGAGGGCGTAGGCGTGCTCGAGGTGCTCGCTGACGTACGCCACATGCTCCGGGTTCTCCGCGTCGAACCGTCGCGTGTTGCCGTTGTCATCCGCGAGCGTCATCCCGGTCTCGTCAAGCTCGATGATCGTCCCGAGCGTCCCGTTGTCCAGGTCATAGCCCTTGTGGTTGCGTCGCGCGATCACGCGATCGCCGACCGCCCACTCAAGCTCCTCATCCGCAAAGCGCCCCATCGTCCGATGACCGCTCAGCACACCCTGCTCTGAGAGCTGCTCGCGGATCATCCGGTTCAGCGCCGCCCGGCGCAGGTTGTCCTTGGTGACCAGCGCCAGGCTGTTCATCCCGCGCGTGTGCGCCAGCGGGACGGCGCCGCCGTCGAGCGCCGCCTGCTGCGCCCGGTCAAGCATGTGCTCGCGCATCGCCATGAAGTCGCTGACTGCCTGGGTCATCGCAGTCTCGTTGGCGTCCTCGCCGGTGAACACCTCAAGGTCAGGCCGGTCCATCCACGCCTCAAACCGCCCCTGGGTGAACTCCGCGGCCGCCTGGGCGCGCGCTGCGTCGTCGACCTCCTGGCCGGCGAACCGCGCCTCCAGATAGCTCTGGAGGGTGTGCTGCTTGAACGCGAGGTACGCGCCGGCCTTGCCGCGGCGCAGCTTCTCCAGCGCGTCGATCTCCAAGGCGTTGAGCTGGCGGCGGACGCTTGAGAGCTCGTAGGCGCCAAGCTGCTGAGACAGCGCGGCGTGCATCCCGCCCGCCCGCACCGACGTCAGCTGGTAGCTATCGCCGATCAACACCACCTTGACGCCGGCGTCGGCCATCGCGGTGGAGATCTTCGACAACAGCCGCGTGTCGGCCATTCCGGTCTCGTCGATGAACAGCACCGCCCGCGACGGATCCCCGAACGCCTCACGGATCGCGCGCTGCGGACCCATGATCTCGAACTTGACCTCCCAAGCCGACAGGGTGCGGGGCCGCTCAAATCCCGCGCGGGCGAGCTCGCGGACCGCGCGGCCGGTCGGCCCGGCCGCGAACGCGCGATACCCGCCCGCCTGGAACACCTCGCGCATCGCCCCCGCCGTGGTCGTCTTGCCCGACCCGGCGAGCGCCTCGATGCTCGAGATCGCGTTCCCGTCGGTGGCGACCGCGTGCAGCACGCTGAGCTGCTCCGCACCGAGGCTGTCCATGTCGGCGTGGCGGGCGTAGAAGTTCTCAAGTCCCCGCGCGACCGCGTCGCCGTCAACGATCGCGCGGCCGTCCGCGAGGCCTTCGACGGCGACCTCGATGATCTGCTGCTCGTGCTCGAGCAGCTCGATCGTCGTCTTCTTCTCCCGCAGCTTCTCGGTGCGCACCGCGACGACCTGGTCTGAGGCCATCACCGCGTCGACCGCCCCGTCGATGTCGGCCAGCCACGCACCGACGCCCTGCGGCGCGGCGTTGGCGACCTCGATCACCACGTCCTTGCGCTCAAACGTGTTCTGATTCGCCGTCACCCCGTTGGGCCCAAACGCGTGGGCTTGCACCGTCGCGACCGGGAACGCCTGGGTGTTCTCAAACCCGAGCATTTCCCGATACCCGGCCACGTCTTCGGGGGTCAGCCACTCGCTTGCCCGGAGCACGATCTCATCGCTCCACGCCTCCCCAAGGTCGCCGTTCATGTCCTTGGGGTTCCGCGTCTGGCGCCACGTCGCGTCGCGCAACGCCCGCCCGCCGTTCATCCCCTGGGCCACAAGCTCAGCCTCGACCTCAAGGATCTCGGCCCGGCGCTTGGACATCTCCGCGCGCAGCTCGGCGGGGACCAGCTCCTCTGAAACGTCCGCCAGGCCGTTCTCCACCGGACCCCACTCCACCCACTGCTCAAACTCGCGCAGCTTTGACCGCAACGCCAGCTGATAGACCGCCCCGCCGGCCTTCGCGTGGTCATAGATGTGCTCGGCCGCCAGTGCGGTGAACCGCCCGTCCGGGCCCTCCGCCCAGTTGCCGATCACGTAGTGGGTGTGCAGGTGGGGGTCCTGCAGCCGGTTCACGCGATGGCGGTAGCGGATCCCGACAAACCCGACCGCGCGATGCGTGCGCAGCGTGTCCTCGATCCCCGCGGCCAGCTCCGCCTTGCTGGCCTTATGCCCGCGCACCACGCGGGCGCTGTCGCGCTCCATATAGGTGACCGCCTGCTCGGCGGCCCACTCGTGCGCTGCCACGATGTTGCCCTGAAGCTCCGCCTCGCCAAGGGCGTACAGGATGCTCACCGACTTCGGCGCCGAGAACGTCAGGTCAAGCCCATGCACCTGCACGTTGCCCTTCATCGAGCGAAGCTGCTCTCCCGTCGCCGGGTCCTGGCCGGCGAACAACCGCTCGAGATGCTCGCTGGTCGACACCCCCGACAGGCCGCGGGCTCGCGAGCCTGAGCCGAAGAACTCGCCAGGCGCCTCGCCCGAACCCGCGTAGTAGTCCTCGCGGCTCTTGGCGACCGACTCCTCGTAGTACTGCTGCTGGGCCTTGGCCTTGCCGATCTTGCCGATGGTCAGCACGTCGCGCCCGCCACTTCAACGACGGGCAGCCCAAACGCGATGAAGAGGAGACCCCGAAACGCGCACCACTGGACGTTTGTGTCCGTTGTGGTGACGGGCCTTTCCGTGGCACTGTACGACGATCGGCATCCTTGCACTGTCGAAAATGTAACAGACCAGGATCTTGATCCAACTGTGCAAGCGCGATGGCGACGGCCCGAAGGGACGGCGCCGAGCGGTTAGGAGTGAGCGGACCGGAGGTCCGCGAAGGGGCCGTTGGTAGTGGTCGGTGCGAAGGACGGTGCGGGGCCGGTGCGCAGGGTCGGAGAGGGGGCGGTGCGAGGCCAGACCGGGGGACAGAGGGCGGAGCAGGGCAGGAGCAGGCGGTCGGAGGTGCAGGGCGGCGGTGGATGGCGGGGTGCGGACGGTCGGGCCGGGGCGCGACGGACGGGGGTAGGCGGACGAGGTGAGCGAGCGCCACGATGCCCTCACGCGTGTTCGCGCGCGCGTTTCTCTCCCAAACGATGGTCTCACCTCGTCCTAGGGGTGTGAGGTCCCAAGGGAAGAGGAGTGTGATCGTGCAACTGAAGGACCACGAGAGCCGCGACGCGGCTCGTCCGAGCGGGGCGTTTGACCCGCAGCCGGCGACGCGAAGCCTCGCGGCTGACGTGTGGCCCGCAGGAAAGGCGGGGACGCGATGAATGCGGGCCTCGGGCATCCGCTAAACGGGCTTCCGAAGCTGCGCGTCGAACTGGTGCCGAGCACGTGCTGGTTGAGCAACGTGCGCTCGTACATGAGCGATTACTTCTGGCGCAAGCTCTCGAAGGAAATCGCGGAGGACAGCGGCGAGCGCTGCATGGTGTGCGGAGGGCGCAGGCGACGCCACGCCGTGGAATGCCACGAGGCCTGGTACTACGACGATCAGCGACGCGTCCAGGCCCTGATGCGCCTTGACGCGCTGTGCCCGATGTGTCATGCGATCAAGCACCTCGGCCGCACGTTGAGCCAGGGCAACGAGCGAATGGCGATCGATTGGCTGGCGAAGGTCAACGGCTGGGATGAGCCGACGACCTGCGCGTACATCCACGCGGTGTTCGAGCAGCATCGTGCGCGCTCACAGTTCGAGTGGGCGCTGGATCTCAGCGTGCTCGGAGAGGCCTACGGCGTAGGCCTGGACAAGCTCGGCCTGGAGAGCTACGTGGTCGCCCCCCGCGAACGCAAGCAGATGCAGCATCGCCGCGAGACACGGATGGAAGACGTGTACGAGCGCGACGGCAGCACGGCCCGGTAGGGACGTCGACGTCGCGCGAAACCGATCAAGAAAAGAGAACCAGAAGTGCCCCGACAGACCAAAGACACCGCACTGCCCAAGCCGCCCGCGCCGCCGATCGACTGGGTGAAGATCGCCCAGTCCGGCCGCGTGTGGGAGTTCATCGAGGGTGAGGACTTCACCGGGAAGGCGTCGAGCTTCCGTGCGCGCGCGAAGACGGCGGCGCGCAAGCGCGGCGTCGACTTCGACAGCGCCGAGGTCAAGCGCGGAGACAAGGTGGTGCTGAAGGTGCTCGCGCACCTGATGTCCGGCGAACGCCAGGCGCAGGCCAGCGCAAGCGCGGACTCGGAGAGCAACGCCGACGCGGTAGCGCCGAGCGCGCCGGCGGCGGGAGCCGCGACTCTCGCATAGCGCCTGGGCGATGGAAGGGGGCGCGCGCTGCGCGCTAAAAAAGGGCCCGCCGGATGGCGGGCCCTTTGCGTAGCGGCCAAGTCGGGACGCGGGCGAAGCCGACGGCAAGCGCGAGGCGGCGGGCGCGGTGCGCGTGAGCGCCTGCCCCGCACGCCGAGCTCGGGGCGAGAGCATCCGTAGCGGATGCGCAGCCTCCCGGATTCGGCGGTCGGCGAGCGCGAGCGAGCCGCCGGCGGCGAGGAGCGCCGATGTGATCGTTTGGGTCGGTGGGGCGGAGGAGTGCGCGAGGGCGCCGGGTGCGGTGCGCGTCAGCGCCTGCCCCGCGCCGAGCCCGCGGCCGGGGAGTGAGCGTGTGCTGTGGAGGCGGTTGCGTGGCGCGAGACGGCGGTGCGGTGCGCGCCAGCGCCTGCCCGCCTGGCGAGCCCCAGAGCGGAACGGATCGCGCCCGGCCTGACGAGTGATGGGGGCGGTGCGCGAGACCGCGGGCGGTGAGCTCCAGCGAACGCGCCCGCAGGTCGAGCCTCGGGGTGAAGACCCCCGAGCGTTGCGCACCCCGTGACCAAAAAAGGGGGCCGCCGTCTGGCGGCCCCCGGGGGCGTGGTGAGGTTTGCGTGGCGCGCGGGCCTAGGCTCGCGCGGCGGGCGAGCCCGCCATGATCGGGTAGCTGTACGGGCCCGGCGGCGCGATGACGACCAGGCGCCACGCGTTCCCGAGCGCGGAGATGGTGACGCCGGATGTGCCGTTGCGCGTCGCAGCGGCGAGCGCCTGCTCGGCAAGCGCGGCGGTGTCCCAGTGGTTGAGATCGAGGCCGCTGTAGTCAAGCGAGACGTCGTACTTCCACTTGCCCGCCGCGGTGAACAGATGCCCGGGGGTGTGGGCGATGTCCGGGGTGTTGTGTGCGGCGGTCTCGCTGTGTGATGTGGTGTTCATGGGGATGCTCCGTGAAGGTGGGGGGTGTGCGTGCGGCGAGTTGAGTGAGCGGCTCGCTCGGTGCCAGCGCTGTGCCGGGGCGTGGCCGCTCACTCGGTCTCGGTCCTCTACCGGCGCGCCCAGACCATCGCGAGGACGATCAGCGCGGCGATAGCGAAGGGGGTGATTTCGAGCGCGTGAAGCGCGAGGGTGACGGAGTGGTCAAGTCCGGTCTGCATGTGAGGCTCCCTTGTGGTCGGTGCGTACTCCCGTAGCCATCCCGCCGTTGAGACGTTGGAGGTGATCCGCCATCAGGCTGCGAGCCTTTGGCGGGGTGGCTACGGCAGTGGGGCGGCGCTTGGTGGCGCCGCCCCTGGTGCCGCTGCTAGGCGGCGACCGGCTCGGCGGGGGCCTCGGTCTGGGCGGGCTTGCGGCCGAACTGGACGCGATCGCCGATGACCTCCAGGGTGTAGACCTTCGACTCCCCGTTGTCGTAGACGTTCTGGGAGAGGTGGCCCTCGACGAGGACCTCGGCGCCCTTGGAGAGGAATCGGACGGCGTTCTCGGCGGTGGTGCCGAACACCGTGATGTCGATGTAGTCGACCTTCTGGCGCTCGCCGAAGCCGTAGTTGACGGCCACCACCAGGCGGGTGCGGGCCTTGCCGGAGCTGGTGAGAGCCTGCGGGTCGCGGGCGAGGTTGCCCTGCAGGGTGATGCTGTTCTGGCTGATCATTCTCTGAACCCTCCTGTGGGTCAGTGGTTGTTGATGACACGCGCATAAACGCGCCGGCGGAGGAGGGGGGCAACTTGTGATTGGCGTTCGGTGTGCCGCTCGCCGCCGCGGCGGGTTCGCTAAAAGCGCGTCAGCGCGTGCCCGAAGGGCTCAAGCGAACCCGGCGCGGCGGTGACGAAGCGAGCGCTTGTGCGAGCGCAGAGGCGGACTGGACGCCCATCCCGGTTGACCCCCGACGCAGCGGCGCGAAGATGCAGCGAGGCAGAAACAAGTCACTGAACCCCCAGGCGCGGTCAGGGGGTGAGATCGTCCAACAGCCACACCCAGTGGCTCTGCGGTGATCTGCCGGTCACAGCCCCCGCTCACCCCACACGCTGCTGGCAGGCCATCCCCGGCCCCAAACCCCGCCAGGGGCCCGACACCCAACATCCCGCTCGGCCCCGCCGAGCACCACAGAAGCCCGCCAGGACGCGAGCCGCTTCGCGGACACCATGTGTCTGACACCGCGGCCGCGTAGCCTGATGAGAGGTGGAGACAGCATGGATCCATACACGCTGCAGCGCCTGCGGCAGCCAGGGCGTATCGCCGGCGGATGCGTTCGATGGGACCTTCACGCCAGGGCTGGAGGACATGCTCGCCGCGTTGCGCCTTCGTTGCCCGGATTGCGGTGGACGAGGACGGGATGCGGAGCTGGTCCACGGTGAACCGGACCGGCAATCCGATCCCGAGCTTCACGACATCTGGACGGACATGCGCGAGTTTCTCGCCTCGGCGGAGCGCCCGAGATCCGCTCCCGTCGGACGCAATGACCCGTGCCCGTGCGGAAGCGGTCAGAAGTTCAAGCGGTGTTGTGGCGCCTAGAGCTCGAGCTGGCCATCCGGCCTACTAGAGATGAGGAAGGTGGATGAGCTTCAGGACAAAGCCGAGTACGACAGGGGCGTAGCGGTGAAGGACGTGGTTAGCATCGCCAAGCGGGCGGAGCTTGGTGCGCAACCGTGAGGGGCGGTTAGGAGACTGGCGTCCGTCCGCCTCCACGGAGTCGGAGTGGGCGGGAGCGTTGGTGGGGTCGGTTGAGCTTGACATGAAGCGACGCTAGGGCGCCAGCAGGGCCGCACCTGACGCGTCGAGGCAAGGCCCTCATACCGGTGATTTGCAGGCGCGTTCTGCGGTCGGGGCAGCGTTTTGCCCTAGGAGGCCGCGCCGCGAAGCCGTGCGCGGAGTAGATGCGCGAGACGCCGGTCGGGGAGCCATAGCGAACCGCCGTGCCGACGAGCCCGCAGCCGACACCCCACCGAGACCTCAGGAATAAACAAGCGCGAGGTGGCGGAGGCGAGCCCGGCGAGCCGCCGCGTCCACCGAGCCCCCCGACCAAGAGACCACTCCGCCCGCCGCGGGCCCGTGCCGCAAGTCCGAGCGAGCGCCCGGCCACCTGGCGGCGCCGCCCCCGCAGCAGCGCCCGGGTGGGCGCGAGACCGCTGGCGGGGAGCGCCAGCGAGCCGCCGCAAGGACGAGCCCGCGGCCGAGGAACACCCGCCACGCCCCAGATCACCCAGCAGCGCGAGCCGCCGGTCGGGGAGCCCCAGCGACCGCCGTGCCGACGAGCCCGGTCTCAGGTGGTGTACTCGTCGCAGATCGCCTGGAGGGCGGCCACCGCCGCCCGGATGAAGTCGTCGTTGGCGCCGCGCCCGACGTCACATGGTCCGGCGGACCCGGCGTCCGGGATGCCGTCATCGTCGAACTCGACGGTCTCGTAGAGCTGGCCGTGCTCGAGGAAGAACGCGGAGACACACTCGTCGCGCTGCAGCCGCGCGAGGTCGCGGGGCGCGCGCGGCGTCGCGATAGGGGTGGACGACCATCATGTATGGCGGGTCGACAGGGGGCATCGTGTCTCCGTGGGTCGGTTGCGCAGGGCGCGCATCGCGGTGTGGGTTAGAAGCGGACAGGGAGGAGGGGGGCGGCCGCGTAGCGGTCGCCGGCGGCGACGGATCTCTGCACGACAAAGCCCGCTCGGCGCGGCCGAGCGGGCTGGGTCGGTTGCGGCTGTGGCTGCCTAGTCGATGCTGCAGGACCAGTAGGCGTCTTCGCAGCTGTCGCTGCAGAACGTCGGGCGGCCGTCGCAGTAGGCCATCCCGACGTACTCCTCGCAGACGACGCAGACCATGCGCTCGTCGTGGCGCTCGCACTCGAAGCACTTCTCCTTACGACGCTCGCGGCGACTCTCGAGCGTCCGCCCGCAGTCGCAGTAGGCCGGTTCGATGACGGTGCGGGCCGGGCTGATCGCCAGGGCGCTCATGCCGCCACCGCGGTGAGAGCCCGGGCCTCGCGTGCGGCCTTGTTCGCGGCTGCGCGCGCGGCGATGGCCTCTTGCCAGGTGTTGACGCCGTATTGGACCATGACGGCGAACGGAGAGTCCCTGCGCGCCTCCGGGGGCAGGGTCGTGGTCGCCCGTGTGTCGGTGAGCAGCGCTGCGCGCTCCAGCGGGCAGCGCTGGAGCCGCCGCGCCTGGTCGAGGTAGTCGGCGACGAGCGCGGTCATGTGAGCCTGGGCGGAGGTGCCGTCGGCGCAGGGGTCGGCCTCGATGCAGCGCTCGATGAGGTAGGCGCGTGCGCCGTGGCCGGGGTGCTCGGGTTCGTCGGTGAGACGAACGTGCCCGAGGACGCGCTCGGCGTAGATGACGCGGACGCTGCCGTCCGGCAGGGTGTAGGAGCCCTGCCGGTGCTTGGGGGAGGCCTGCGTGCCCGGGAGAACCGGTGCGTGGGTGGTGGTGCTCATGATGTGGTCTCGGTGGGTGGTCGTTGGCCGGGTCAGGACTGCTGGCCGTTGCGGATGGCGATGAGGCGATCGAGTTCGCTGCGGGCCTCCTGGGCGGTGGCGGCGGGCTTCTGGGGCAGGCCGAGCTTGCGCTGCAGGTCGGAGAGGTACTTGGCCTGTGCGGCGCTTGGAGCGGGCTTCCCGGCGATGAGCTCGTCGAGGAGTTCCTGGGCGAGGTCGAACCGCGTGGGGATCTGGACCGTGATCTTCTTCTGCGCCGCGAGTGAGCGGATGTAGTTGATCTGGCCCTGGGTGGCCTCGCGGACCAGCGGCTCGGCGCCCATGCTGCGCGCCTCGGCGGTCTGGAGGCTGTAGGAGGCGTGGGAGCCGTACGCGACGGTTTCGGCGAACCGTCCGCCGGCGTAGCGCCCGTCCCGGACCTGCCGGACCTCGGATGCGCGCTGGCGCTTCTCGGCGGTAGTGAGGTTCACCGGGCTCGGTGCGACCCGGATCGTGCGGTAGGAGCCGCGGCGGCGGGTGCCGCCCTCGAGCATCATCAGCCGGTCGAGCTCTCGGTTGACGACGTTGCGGTCGCTGAGGTCGAGGTGGCCGATCGGCCGGCGGTGCTTGGTCGCGAGCATCCGCAGCCGGGTGATCTGGTCGACTGCGGGCATCTCCTCGAGCGGGGTGTCCTGCTCGATGTGGACGCCGATGTTGCGGAAGTCGATAATCCGCTTGGTGCGCCGGCGTTCGGCGCGGTCGAGGTCTTCCTGGGTGTGGTGCGTGGTGGCCTTGCTCATGTGGTTCTCCGTGGTGGGTCGTGGACTGGCCATGACGCGGATTGAGCGGGCGGTTCCTCGCAGCGCAACTTGTCGAGCCGTTGAGCCGGGCCCGCTTGCGGGCGAACCCGAAGGGCCGGCTCGATGGGTCGGCTGGTTGCGCGAGAATGAGGCCCGCCAGGGCCGGGCCGCCTGCTCAACTTGGCGGCAGGGCGGGTCGCGACCCCCCTGGGGATCCAGCGCGAGGCGCAGCGCTTCCCCCTCGCACGGGACAATCGCCCGTCCGGGTGCCGCGCCTTCGGTCCTGCTCGCTCCCTGTCCCGTCGAGGTGCCTGCTGGTCAGGGTTGCGACGTGCTGGTTGGCCCCAGTGGACAGGTTGGCCGCGTGCACACGAATAGCCCGGCTGGTGGCCGGGCTGGCATTCGATGTCTTCAGTTGCCGCTGCCCCCGCGGGGCAGCTGTCTTCGAGGCCTTGTCCTGGTAGGCGCTGCGGCCTAGTTGGAACTCGGGCTGCTCACCAGGAGTATGTCGGTAGCTGCTCGTGGATCTCGGCGTCGCGGTCCAAATGGACGTAGTCGCATCCCAGCGACCGGGCATACCTCCAGATGTCGATCACGCACTGAGGAGTCCGGTCTTCTTCTTCGCGGATCCGAATGTCTGAGTCGCCGGGAACCCACACCCACGCACCAAACGGAGTCGGGTCGGCGATCACATCGTCAAGGGTGCTGATGCTGTCCATGACGCTTTCGGTCACGTGTGCGGAGGAGATGTCGAGGAACGTGCGGATGGCAGGTCCCGTGGAGACCGAAGACATGGATTCGGGCATGCTGGGTGTTGGTCCTTTCGGGTGTTGAGGTCGGCGGAGTCGTGTCAGCCGATCCAAGACTCCAGGCGGGGCAGTGACGGTCGCGAGGGGTGGTGGAAGGATTGGGCCAGGCAGCCGCGCGAGCACCGTCCGGGGCCGAGCCCCATGAGCGTGGGCTCGGTGTTCGCCCCCAGGAGAGAAAGGGGCGCGGACGGGTTGCTGCTCGCGCGGCCACCCGGCGGTTCCGCTGACCAGGCGGAACCAAGTGGGATGAAGCTTTGCGCCTCCGCCGTCGGCTAGGACGACGGAGGCGCGGTGTGGGGGTGTAGTTGTGCGTGCGAGGTCAGCACGCAAGCTTCGGAGTTGGCGCGGGTTCGCGCCCGCCGAGGGCGAGGGCGGTGTTCACCGACTCGACGGTGATCGTGTCCTCGCGCGCGAGGTCAGCGACGGTCTGCGCGACGGCGAGAACGCGCTCGCCGCTGCGATGGGTCATCGACCCGGCGCGGTAAGCGTCGTGCAGCGCCCCCCAGGCGCCGTCGGTGAGAGGCGGCTGGCGGCTCTCCGCCCGGGATGCGGGAGACTGACCGACGTTCAGGGCTGCTTCGGTGAGGCCGCGGCGCTCGCGCGCAGCGCGGACGCGCTCGCGCAGCTGCGCAGACGACGGTGCCTGCAGTGCCGCTCCGAGGTCGGTTGGGGAGGGAAGGTCGATGACGATCGCGAAGCGATCCAGCAGCGATCCGGACAACCGCCGCCGGTATCGGGCGAGTGTGTCGGCGTCGCAGACACAGCGGGTGGTGTCTTGGCCGCAGGGGCACGGCGAGGCCGCCGCGACGAGCTGGAAGCTCGACGGGAAGCGACAGGCGCGCTCGCCGCGCACGATGACGACGTGCTCGTCGTCAAGGGGCGCGCGCAGCGCCTCGAGCGTTGCCCGAGGGTAGGCGGGGAGATCTGAGAGAAAGAGGATGCCGTGGTGGGCGAGGGTGACCTCACCGGGACGGATGGGGGAGCCGCCGCCGACCAACCCCGCGGGAGTGATGGTGTGATGCGGCGCCCGGAACGGGCGCGGTCGTTCAAGACGGGGGGCGAGACCGGCCGCATCGCGGATTGTCGCGACCTCTCGCTCCTGCTCGGCGCTGAGCTCGGGCAGGATCGTCACCAGGCGGCGCGCGAGCATCGTCGCGCCCGAGCCTGGAGCGCCTCGCAGAAGGACGTGGTGGCCGCCGGCGGCTGCGACCGTCAGGGCGAAGATGGCTTCTTGCTGGCCGCGCAGGTCGGCGAAGTCAACCGGCCAGGCGGTCCGGGCGGGGTGGACTGGCAGCGCCGCGGCCGTCGCAGGGGTGACTGGGCCTGGGATCTCACTGAGATGATCGACGGGGAGCGAGCGGCACGGCGCGAGGTGTCGTGCGAGCGGCGGCCCGGCGTGCAGTAGCGGCCCGGCGGAACCGCTCAAGCGGTGAGTGGCGGCTGCCGCCAGGGTCCCCGGCAGCGGCGAGATCTCACCGCCGAGTGTCAGCCCGCCGTAGACGGCGACGTCGGCGACCTGCTCAGCAGAGATCTCACCGGCTGCGGCGAGAACCGCCGCGGCTGCCGCCAGCGGCAGCGACGGAGAGAGCCGCCGCAGCCACGATGGCGCGATGTTGAGCGTGATGCGGCGGTCGGGGAACCGGTAGCCGCAGTTGCGGATGGCCGCGTGCACCGTCTCGCGAAGCTCGCGCGCGGCGGCGTCGGAGAGGCCGACGAGCGTGAAGGATGGAAGCCCAGGGCGGACGTCGCATTCCACGGTCACCGGATGAGCGGTGATGCCGTCGAGAACGTATGTGGTGCAGCGAGCAAGCATGGTCGGCTGGGCTCCTGGAGGCGTGGGTGTCAGGCGCCGCGGCGCACGTCTGGCGCGGGAAAGATGCCGGGCGCGGCGGGACGGGCGGTAGGTCCGCCCGTCCCGGGCGCTCGTGGGGACGATGGGCGCCGATCGCCAGATCAACGCCCGAGGATGAGTCGAAGGCCGGGTTGCGCTCAGGCCACGGGGCCGGGCCTTGGCGCGGACGTGCGCCCCGTGGAGAGGGCAGAAGCGGCCCGATCGGGATGATCTGACCGCATGAGGGTGGGCTAGAACGGGATGTCGTCGTCCGATCCGCCCGTCGGGCTGCGATCGAAGTCGCCGGTGTCGATGGGGGTGCCGCTGGCGGTTGAGGACCGCGGTGCGCTGCTGGCGCCCTCGCCGTTACCGCCGCCCAGGAACTGGACGTTCTCGGCGACAATGTCGACGGCCTGGCGCTTGTTGCCGTCGTTGTCGGTCCACTCGCGCCACTGCAGCCGTCCGTCGACCGCGACCCCGCGTCCCTTGGAGAGGTAGCGCCCGCAGTTATCGCCCTGCGCGCCCCACACGGTGACGTCGAAGTAGTTGGGGACGTCCTCCCACTGCTGCGTCTGCTGGTTGCGGCGCCGGCCGTTGCAGGCGACGCGCAGTGAGCAGACCGTGGTGCCCGAGCTGAGGGAGCGAATCTCGGGGTCACGAGTCAGGTTGCCGCTCACGACGACGCGGTTAATCGAGCTGGCCATTGTTGAGCTTTTCCTCCTGGTGAGATGGTTGAACGAGGGGTCGAGTCGGGGTCCGACTGACCCGCTCAAGGGCGCATCCGCGCACGCGGGTGCCAGCCTGAAAGGCGGGCAGCTGGACCGCGCACACCCCTCGTCCCTAGGACGAGGTCAGATGCGTGTTTGGGAGAGAAACGCAGCGAGGCTGCGTGGCCGGTGGCCGCACATCACGTGTTGAGAGGAGAGGCATAGGGATGTGCGACAGGGCCCCGGTCGTCCAAGCGCGGTCAAGGGGCCAAACGGACCCGCGAACGCGGCAGCGAGCTACGTCGACTTCGTCGTCGGTGGACTTGGACTTTGCGTGTACGTGATCAGGTTGTGCAGCGTCGTGGTCCCACCCGCCAGCACAAGACCGCTGACGATGACATCAACCGTGTTGCTTACGTCAAACCCAACGGCCTGCATCAAGTAGAGGCCGCTCCCGAAGCTCAACAGGACCCCGGCTATGAAGGTGATCCCGAGCATCAACGCTGCACGATCGGCCTTGGCATGAGCTGCCTTGTCCGCCGGGGTACCACCAAAGTCCCAGGGCGGAAGCAGGGGTGCGACAAGCTCCCCTACGCGCTCGATTATTTGTGCGCCGATATAGAAGCCCGCAAAGAGCCCAAAGTCGGCAGCCGGGATCTTCGAAGGCGCGAACGGGGCGTGGTTCCAATGAAGGATGTTGGCAACGATGGCTAGCGCGACTGCGATCCCTCCCATGGCGAACAGCACACCGCGCGCAAGCAAGCTGGCATCAGGAAGACTGGCATCTGCAGTTCCGACCGCCGGCGGGTCGGCTGCCGACGCGGCCTTGATCTTTCCCAGGCGTGTCACCGCCATCGTAGAAGCCCCCTATTAGATCACCACTCAGCCGAGGCGAACCTATCTAGAGGCGTCCAGCAAAGTCAAGCTCAGCCCGCTAATCAGCCGTTGAGACGGATAGGCATGAGGATCTGCGACAGGGCTCCCGTCGCGTCGGTGAGCATCACCGGGCGCAGCGGACTTTGCAGACGGACCTCCACCGCGCCATCGCCGTATTGACTCAGCGCGTGGACCAGGAACTCCGGGTTGATGCCGATGCTGAACGCCGGCCCATCGTGATGGATGTCGGCGAGAACCTCGGCGGCTGACCCAACGTCCTGGGTATCGGCGTGGCACTTCAACCCGATCCCGTTGAAGGTCAGCACCGCCGGGGTGTTCTTGTGGCAGAGCAGCCCGACGCGCTTGATGGTGTTGTTGAGCGTGTCGGCGGAATAGGTGAAGCTGAACTCGCAGTCGGTGGGGATCAGCTGCTCGGCGTCGGGATAGGTGCCGTCGATCGTGCGCGTCGAGAGCGTGATCGACGCGAACTGCATCACGAGGTTGTGGCCCGACTCGCTGATGGTCAGCCGGTCAGCGCCGGCGACCTTGGCCAGGCGGGCCAGCTCCTGCAGCGCGCGGGCCGGGAGAGTCCGCTCGAAGTCGCGGCTAGCGGGCGCCTCGAGCTCGGTGCGGTAGACCGCCAGGCGGTAGGAGTCGGTCGCCGCGGCGGATAGGTGGGAACCTGAGACGCGGACACGGATGCCGGTCAGCACCGGGCGTGTTTCGTCGCGGCTGGCGGAGTCGGCGACCTTGTCGATCGCGGCGACGAAGGGAGCGAGCGGAAGCGAGGAGCTGGTGTCCGGGTCGACGCTTGGAAGCGGGGGGAAGTCCTCGATCCGCAGGGTGCGTAGATCAAAGGTCGCAGAACCGGACTCGATCCGCGCCTGCCCGTCCTCGGCGAGGCTGATCGCGACGGTTGCGCCCGGGCACGCCTTGACGATGTCGAGCAGGAGCCGTGCGGGCAGCAGCACGCGGCCGGTGCTCTCGATCGATTCTGTGACCAGCGGGAGCGTGATCGAGGTGGAGAAGTCGGTGGCGCTGACGTGTGCACCGATTCCGGTGGCGTCGATCAATGCGCCCTGCCCGGCCTGGACGGCGCTCGACGAGGCAGCGATCCGGACAGCGATCGACAGCGCGTTGACGAGGTTGGCTTTGGTGGCGGTGAGCTTCACGGCGGAACGGCTCCTTGGGGTCGGGACGGGGTGGTGGCGTAGGGGTAGACGTAGAGGCGTTTGCGGCCATCGGCGATGGAGTTGGCGGCCGACGGGTTGCTGTATCCACCCGCGTAGGTCCAGGGCTTGACGAAGCCGAGGTTGCGCCAGCCGTCGAGGCGATAGAGGTTGCCGGCCTTGCCGGGAAGCGCGTAGGAGACCGCGGCGGTGACCGGCCAGTAGTTGCGCTCCCAGCGCTGCGCGAGGTAGTCGCGCCACAGGCGCAACATCACCCGCATGATCCCGGGATGCTCAGGCGCGCGAGCGATCCGCCCCAGCTCGACGACCTCCCGGCGCTGGTAGCCCGCCGAGGTGGCCCCGACCGTCGATCCGGAGACCGCGACGGCGGCCGCGTGGCCGTCGACCGCCAATCCGAAATATTGGGCGCCGAACGGCCGTCGCCATTCACCGAGGGGGTGGCGCCAGTGGCGCAGTAGGGCGTTGGCGTCGCGCTTGCTGATCTCCGAGAGGAGCTCGACCTGTCCCTCGGGCCACGGCACGCCGGCCGGCCAGAGCATCTGCTCGAGCATCAGCTGCCCGCCGTCACAGGTGACGGTGAGCGGCGGGGAGAGCGCCGGGGGTATCGTCGACAACGGCGTAGATCGACTCGGCTACGCGACCGTGTAGCTCCGCAGCGCGGCGCGCTGCGCGGCCTCGACGTGCGCGGGGGTGAGGGGACGGTTGACCCTGAAGAGCGGCTGCCAGCGGCGGTAGCGGTCGCCGAGCATGGGACAGCCGACGGGCCGACAGGACAGTTGTCCGCCAGGCCCGCCGATCACGACAAAGCGCCTGGGAGAGGGTGCGGGATGGGGGTGCGGTGAGGTCATGTGAGGGAGGCGGTTAGCGCGTGGTGGCGTCAGAGGGCGTGAAGTAGGAGGCGAGCTGCTGGTCGCCGGCGGCGATCTGAGCGCGGAGGGTCTGCAGCGCCGCGGCGAAGGCGACTTGGAGCGAGTTCTGGCTGAAGCGTCGGGTCGGGGTCAGTCGGCCGACCGGCGCGGCGTCAAACGGGTTGACGCGGACGATCCGGGAGAAGCGCTCCTGGCGATTGATGGTGGCGCCGTAGGCGCGACGCGATCGCGAGTGGGTGACGGTGAGGACCGCGTATTCGATGCCGTCACCGTCGAGATCGCTGTGGAGGTTGCGAAGCGGCCACAGCGCCTGGATGCGGCGGGCCTCGGGTCGGCTCTCGATGATCGGAACGTCGGTGACGGGCGACGGCTTGTCGATGTGGGGGAACTCCTCGGTCATCAGTGACCTCCGTCGGAGAGATGGGAACGTGAGTGATCAGGCCGCGACCGTGCGGCCGTGGTCTCGACTGCTCAGCAGCTGGTCCAGCCGCCGGGTGGCGCGCCGCTCGATGTCGAGTAGATTCGGGACGCTGATCGGGTCAGCCCAGGGCAGCGCCGCGCAGTTGATCCCGAGCGGAAGCCGGTTGCCCAGCGTCTCGCCGGGTGCGACGTAGCGGACGACTGCGAGCACCTGCGGGTAGATGAGGTAGAGCCACTGCTGGCCCCAGGACAGGAGCGGACTATCCAGGTAGGTACCGTCGCGGTACTCGAGTACCGCGTGACGACACTCGGGGTTGTCCTGGTAGATGTCGACGTCCTCAGGCCACCGGTCACCGGTCCACTTGTGGATCGGGCCGTTGGTGGTGTCGGCGCGCATTGCCGGGCTGAATGCGGCTCCGGACCCCGTCAGGGAGGACCAGTATCCAAACCCCGCGTAGGCGAAGAGATAGTGAGCAGCCGCGGCGGGCCGCCCGTCGAAGGTCTCAAGAACCAGCCGGCGGAGCACCGGCACCATCGCCGAGGGGTAGCCGTCGCAGTTGCAGTAGACGGCCCTCATCGCGGCAGGGCCGGTCGGCCTGCCGATCAGACATGGTGTTGACACGCGCTTCCTCCGGGGATCGGGCGGTGGTGGAATGGAGGCAGGGGCGGGTGAGAGGCGTCCGTCGCCATGAAGGTCAAGCGGCTCGCGACGCCCGTAGGCGTCGCGAGCGGTCCCGGAATGGGTGTACGATTCCCTGCTGAGGGCCCCCGCCAGCTTTCATCCGCGAAGACTTGGCTGGCGAGGGGTCCCTCTGCTGTGCTGCTAGCGCTCCCTCAACACGAGGATGAGGACTACCAGCAGCGCGAGCACGAGGGCGATCGAGTCAATAGACACGACGCCTCCTATGTTCGCCCCGCCCGGGATTGAGCGGGCGAGGGCGCATCAGACTCAGAGGCGATGCGGCCTCGTTCGATCAAAGGCCGCAGGCAGATCCCCAGCGGCGCTAAAGGGCGTGGACGATCGCGGGCCACACAGCGGTCGCGGCCTCGCCGAGCAGGTTGCCGATCGTGGGGCCTTCGAGATCGGGATAGGTCTCCAGCAGCTCGGCGCGCACGGACTCGTAGGCGCGGCGGTACTCGTCAAGCGTCGTCACACGATCGGCGAGACCGTCATTGTCGGCGTAGGACAGCAGGGACTCTTCGGCTTGCACGTAGGCGCGATCGACCAAGTCGGCGTGGGCGGTCACGGGAGGTCTCCTTGATGGGTGGTTGAGGGTGGGCGCCCGGCCGAGGGCGCTCATGCGGGGCCGCTGAGGGCGATGCCGTGAGCTTTCGCCCACTGGCGCTCGAGCCATTGCTCGGCGTCGTAAGGGGTCGGGAAGGTGATCACGTCGCCCGCGGCGTCGGAAACGAAGCCGGGACGATACGCGTCCGAGATCATGGATTGGCCGCGGTAGCGCCCGCTGCAGCGCCACTGGCGATCGGTGCTGACCTGGTAGAGGCCCCGGTCGCGGAAGTCGTGCGGGGGAAGGGGCATTAGGCGCAGCGGATGCAGTTGCAGTCGTGGTCAACGATGCCCTCGCAGCGCTCGCCGGGATACCCGTGAGCCATGCTGGTGTCGCCGGTGCAGGGAACCGGGTCATCTCCGTTGGAGGAGCAGTAGCGGCCGTGCGACGGGTCGGCTGGATCGTCGGCGATCAGGCGATAGGTGGCCCCGCAGATGAGGCAGGACACTCGAAGTCGTCCTCGGGGAGCAAGGTGTGCCCGTAGGCGGACTGCACCGAGGTGATCGCGGCGGCGGGGTCGGGTGTATCGGCGTGGGTGGTCACGGTCGTTCTCCAGCGGTCGAGGTCAGGCGAACAGGGTCAGCGCCGGCGTCGCGGCGGGCGGCTCGGCGGGGTAGCTGAACTCGACGTCGAAGCCGTACTTGGTGCCGTAGCGACTGCGGAAGGCCTTGATCGGGCGGTAGACACGATCCAGGTCCGCGGCCGACAGCTGCAGCTGCTCGCCCTGGCGGTAGGCACGGTCGGCGTCGGCGAGGAGCGCGACGAGCTTCTGAGCCGATCTGGCCGGAGCCTGCCAGTACGCCCATCCGTCGCTGCAGCCGTTGACCGCGTCCTTGAGCGAGCACAGCGTGGTGGCGGCGCTCGCGAGGACGGGGTCACTCGCCCAGCGTCGGAGCCAGCAGTCGATCTCGTATTCGTTGGCGAATTGCATAGAGGAAGGGCGGCCCGTCGCGATCAGCTCGCAACGGGCCGCCTGTTGGGTGGGGCGAACAGGAACGTCGGATTGGGGGGAGGGGACGTTCCGCGATACGCCAGAGCCGCCGGCGGGCCGGCTGCTTCAGTCAAAGCGGAAAACGGCCGCCCCCATCGGCGCCGGGCACTAGCCGAAGTCCTGACTCTCGAGGACTCCGCCGTCGGGGTTGTAGAGCGTTACTTCCAGGCCGAGTGAGGCGACCTCGATGTGGTCCGGTACGTAACGAAAGTGGACCTCGACGAACGCGTCATCCCCCGCCGACCGCGGCCGATCGGCGATCGCCTCGTCTGCCGATGCGATGTGCCATGACTTCAGACCCAGGCACGGGCTCTCAGGACACTCGAAGTGTTTGATCGTTTCGACGATCGCTTGGGCCTGCGCGGGTGTGACCGTGGCGCCAGCGAGAGAACCGGCGACCAGCACCTCGTCAAGCGTGGGGACTTGGGACGGCATCAGAGCAACCTCCGGGAAGTCGAGGTTGCGGTCACGCGGCGAGTTGGAGACTGTCCCCAGCGAGGATGTCGACCACGGCGTAGCCGAGCATGGTCGCGACCGGCGCGGAGACTGCGTTGCCGATCATCCGCACGCGGTTCTCGTTTGAGAGCTCGGCCATCTTGCCGTTCGCCTTGCGCTGATGGGCGGTCAGCAGGTAGGGGCTGCCGTCGGGAAGCTCGTGCATGACCTGGGCGCGCAGCAGCTCGGGCCACGTGAGCATCCGGAACTGGCACGCATCGATGTCCTCGTCGGCGATGACGAGCGCCTCCCGGTCTTTGGTGGACAGGGTGCCGACCGGCTCGTTGGTGGTGGTCGCGTTGCCGTTGGTGTAGTACGGCACCAGCAGGCTTTGGGCGTTGCGGCAGGTGACGGTCCCGGCGCTGTCGCCGACCTCTCGGACGAATCCGGGCGTGCCGTTGTACATGATCGCGCCGTGGTGATAGCCGCCGGCGGTGAGCGTGGATACCGGCTCTCCGCCATGCGTTGTCAGCCCGTGGTTGCGCATCGAGACAATGCCCAGCTCGCCATGTCCTGCGATCGTCGGCGCGGGCTCATCGAGCGTGCGGATCCGGCGATCTCCGGCGTGGGTGACCTGGACGAGCATGTGCCGGTTGCCGCCGGTCACGGTCGGGACGGGCTTCTCGGGGACGCGGGAGGTGTTGTTCGCCATGTTTGGCACGACGACCGCACGATGGTTCTCGCCGGTGAGGGTGCCGAGCGGCTCCTCGACGCCGCGCGGATTGCGCCCCGAGCCCGTCGTGCCGCCCGCCTGGACCAGGACCGCACGCTGACGATCGTGAGCGGTGATCGTCGTCATCGGCTCACCGGCGGCGGCCGGAGCGACGGACTGCCCGCCGGCGCGAAACGTTAGCGCCAGGCGATCAGAGCCGGTGAGGGAGTGCATCGGCCGACCGGCGTCTCGGGCGTTGGCCTCAAGGCTTCCGGCCGGGGTGACGAGCGCGAGCTCGTTGGTGGCCGTGAGCGTCTTGAGTGGATCGTCGACCGCCCACACGCGCGCGTAGCCGTCACGCTCATAGAGGTTGCCGCCGACCTGGACCGTCATCGGCCGGTGGTTGGCGATGTACTCAAGGCCCTTGCGGATCCGCCGCATCGTGTTGGGCGCGAGCGGACGGCTGCGCTCCCCGATCTTCTTGGCGGGCAGCGACCAGTCGATGATGGTCTTCGCTCCGGTGACGGCGGGCGCCACCGGGTTGGCGCAGGTCGGGCAGTTGTAGGTGTACTGGGTGCCGTAACGGCCCCACTTGAACAGCCCATCGAGCGCGCGGACCGAGCCCTTGGAGGCCTTCTTCCACGTCTGGACGCCCGGGACCACCGCCTCGCAATGCGAGCACCACGACGGCGGCGTGAAGTCGACGTTCGGCCGGTCCAGACCCCGGCGCCAGAACACGACGTACATGCGGTCGCGTGACTGCGGCGTTGGGTAGGCAAACTGCGAGTTGAAGTAGACGATCTCGCCGTCGTAGCCGAGGTTGAGCAGCTGCAGGTACCACCGGTTGAAAGTGGCGCCGCAGCGGCACTGCGGGTTGTGCCCCTTTTCGTCACACCACAGGCGGGCCTCGACGACGTTCTCGACGAACACGGCGCTGTACTTCCAGTGCCCGACGAAGCGGATGATGTCGTTGAAGGTGGCGCGTGAGCGGATCGCCTGCTCGGAGTTGTCCTTGGCGCCCTTGGCCGAGCTGTAGTTGGTGCATTCCGGAGAGAACCAGCCGAGGTCGGTGTAACCGAAAATGCTCGGCGCGACCTCGCCGGCGCCGTTGATGGCGTGGTCGGCCTTTGGGAAATTGGCGTTGTGGGCCTGGATGGCCAGGTCCCAGTGGTTCAGTGCGTACTTGACCTCGATCAGCGAGCGGCCACAGGACGGGCAGCGAACCTTCTCCAGGCCCAGTGAGCTGCCGCCGGCGCCGCAGAACAGATCGGTGGCGGTGAGCACACCCACGCCCGAGCAGGCCGGGCAGCTGCGCGTGTTGTCGCGCACCCCCGGGGTGAGCGCCTCAAAGCTGATCTGGTCAATCGAACGTGTCATGGGTGGTGGGTCTCCTGGTCGTCGCCGTGGTGCGGTGACGCCCGCACGCCCGACCCCGGAAGGGGTCGGCATCGTGTGCGTAGCGCGCACCGACGGCGGCCAGGAGCCGAGGGGTTCGGCCGGACGGTTCGCTAGGAGTCGCCTGCGGCCATCTGGTCGCAAGGCGCGGCGCCGAGGGCGGCCAGGTCCAAGCGCAGGAGCTTCCCCGACGAATCCGCGCGCGGGGAGGCCCGCCGTGGGGAGGCAATGCGGTCGGCGGTGGCCAGACAGCGCCCGGTGGCCTGCTGCTTTTGCTGCCGGGAGGCCAGTGCGGCACCGATGCCCAGCGCAGAAGTGGCGAGGATGCCGACGACGACGACGATGAGCAGGGCTCGCCGTCGCTCAGGCCACCGCCCGTGGACCGGCGCGCAGACCCCGAGGCCCGCGACGAGGAGCGCGTACACGAAAGGGAGGACGGTCGGCAGGAGCCAGAAGGGGATGCCTGCGAGCAGGGAGAGCAGGACCGAGACGCCGCTCAGGCCGAGACTCAGGCCGACGATCCAGCGAGCGTCGAACGTGACAAGAGCGAGCCCCGCGTTGACCGCTGCCCGACGGGCGCGTGCCATGACAACGATGACGAGAACGCAGCCGACGACGCCCCTGGCGCGGGTCACGCGGAGGGGGAGCCTGAGCTCGTCGGCGGTGTCGGAGGTGGTTTGGGAGGGAGATGTGCGGTGCATGGTCAGACCATGCGCGGGCGCACGGCGATCTCGCCGGCGTTTCGCTAACGGCAGTGCGGTCGCTCGGGGTGGATCGGTGCTAGGCGAGCCTCAGCCGGTGAGCGTGGGGCGGCGGTGCCGGAACGCGGTCAGGAACCGCAGCCCCTCGTCCAGATACGTGTCTCGCCACCTGGCCCACTTGGTGCCATCCACAGAGTCCACGCCGATGGACTCGGCGTAGCGCAGGCGGCGCAGGGTGTTGACGCGCCCCACGTGGACGTGCTTGCCGTTTTAGTTGCAGACCCGCACGATGCGCCGGGCCTCCGGGCCGAGCTTCCATGCGGCGTCGCCCCCGATGAATTTGCGGGCTCTTCCGATCCCACGCTGCTGGCGACGGTTGAGGCTTCAAAGCATGGGGTTTGTCGAGCGACGGCGCGACCGGCGGCCCGGTTCGGGCCACGTCCGAAGAGGGCCTTTTCGTTCTCCGGCGCTGCCGAAACCAGCCCGCCGCGCGTTCGCGGTCCGAGGGATCGTCAGGACAATAAAAGCGGCCGCGCCCCAGACAAACGCGGCCGCTTGACCTAGCGTGGTGCTTGTCTAGGGCGGCGGCGGGTACCTAGCCGGACAGCTTCGAGTCCTGGTTGGTGCCGCCACGCTGCCGCCCCCAAGCGCCCACCGCCGCCAGGGCTCCATATAGGGCGAGGAACGCGACACCGACGACGATCCGTAGCGTATGCCCCGCGCCAAGTGCTCCCGCCAGCGCTGCGATGCCGAACGCCGCTACGATTGCGGCCCCAAATTTGACCGCAGAGCGAGCGAAAATGGGTTCTTGTGAGTTCATGGCGTCCTCTTACCCGGGTTCCCGGTGCCGAAACTAGTGGAAGGCATCGGCAGCCAACATTCCACAGGACGACGCGGTATCGAGCGTCTTGCTCGTCGAGTTGTCGCCGTTGACCTCACTATAGACGTCGCTCCCACACTCGTAAGCGTCGTAGACGGGCACGACGTACTTACCCACGAACTCCGCAGCGTCGCCTGCGATCTTCGCGACATCGTCGAGGAAATCCGTGCCATAAGGATCGCTGACGTTGATCGGATCATCGCCAGCAAACGCATAACGGTCGTCCTGAGTGAGGCTGCTGAACTGGGTGAGTGGATCCTCCTGGGTCCAGTCTCCTGGGGTCGTGTTCAGGAACCGCGCGCCGAAGTGGTCCAGTCCTGTTGGGGTCTGGTACCCGTCCTGGAAGCCGAAGTAGCTCGGCGCCGATCCGGTGCTCGATGTCCGTGTTCCGTAGGGGCTGTAGGCGTACTGGTTCACGAGCTGCCCTGAGCTGTTGGTCAGGCCGATCACATCGCCATCTGCGTCGTAGAGATAATTGTAGGTGCCGGACGGCGTACGCTCATCGAGCTGCTGCCCAGCGATGGTCCGTGTGAAGTAGTCGTCGCCGGTTCCGTCCTGGTGCCAGGCGAGTCCGAGGATGTCGTTGTGGAGCGTCTTGCCGTTTTCGGCCTCGAGCTCTTGGTTGCCGGCCCCGAGATAGCCGTAGTTGGTCGTTGTACCGCCGCTGGTGGCGCTGGACATCTGACCGAGGAGGTTGTAGCTCATGGTCAGCCCGGCCCCGTCTGAGGTTTCGTAGCCGTTTGCGCCGTAGCTGTATCCAGTGTCCGCTCCGCTTGGCGGCGAGCTGCAAGACGGCGAGGACACCGCTGCGGCATCCGACCAGCAGATCTGGTTTGCAGAGTTGTAGGCGTAGCTGGTCGTCCCAGCGGTCACGGCGGTCCCGGAGATCGCCTGCTGCGTGATGTTGCCGTTCGGATCCAGCACGTACTGATAATCGGCGAGCGTCGTCCCGCTTTGGACAGTGTCGGCGCCATCGAGTTGGTTTAGGGCGTTGTAGGTGTAGCTGGTCGTCGCGGCGCTCCCATTGGTTGTGGAATAGATGAGGTCTGCTGGGTCGGACGTCGCGGGATTGACCCAGCTGTTGGTGAAGCTCTGCGTGGTAGTTGAGCCGCCGGAGGTCTTGTAGGTGTCGACGGTTTCGAGGAGCTGGTCGAGCGCGTTGTAGGTATAGGCGACCGAGACGCCACTGGGATAGGTGATCCCGGTGAGGTTTCCGTCCGCGTCATAGGTCAACGCGGTTGAGCTGCTGGCACCCGGGTCGGTGACCGAGGTCAGTTGGTTTCCGGCGTTGTAGCCGTAGGTAGTCGTTCCTCCCGCGTCGGTGAGGCCGGTGAGGTTGCTTGCGGCGTCATAGCTATAGCTGTCGCTGGTGCCGTCGACGAGGTTTTCGGCGGTGATCCGCCCCAAGCCGTCGTAGCTGTAGGTCGAGGAGCCGGCCGAGCCCGTTCGCTTCGTCATGTAGCCGTCAGGGCTGTAGGTGTACGTGAACGTCGAGGTGGTTCCGGAGGCGTCCGTGTACTTTGCCTGGGTGAGCTCGTCTAGGCCGTTGTACGTGTATTGGACTTCGTCGCCGGTGCCGGCGGCCGAGTTGATCGTGCTGATCGACGCGACTCGGTTCGCGGAATCGTAGGTCAGATACGTGTTGTTGAGTGAGTTCCCGCTGGGCGGCACGACCTGAGTCAGATTGCCGCTGGTGTAGTAGTAGTGCGTGATGTTGCTGTTGGCGTCCTCCGAGGTCTGGACAGTCCCATTCGAGTTGTAGGTCAGCGTGGCCGTCGACGAGCCGTTCGACACAGACGATGGGTCGGGGTCGGTGGTGCTGCCGTAGCCGAGGGTCGTCATGTTCCCCTGGGGATCGGTCTCAGACGTCGGTTGGTACATGCTGGTCGTTGGTGTATATCCGAACTGTTCGTTGATTGAAGGACTACTGGTGTTCTGCTGGATCTCGGTGACGTTGTCAGTATCCGACCCGTCGTTTTCGTACGAGAACTTCGTTGGCGTCCCCAGGCCGCTCGTCTCCTGTGTAATGAATCCGGTGTCCCACGAGTCGGTGCCGTAGCTGGTCTTCCGCGAATGGCCGTTGGCATCAACCACCGCGGTGATCCGGCTGAGGTCGTCCGTGCAGAACGTCGTCGTGTGTGAGTCGGGATCGGTGGCTGCGGTCTGGACGCCGCCGGGGTTGCCGGTCGTTGGGCAGGTCCCGGTCGGCGCGCCATAGGTGTAGCTGGTCGTCGGCCCGGAACTGTCGGTGGGATGGACGAACCGCTCGACCGAGGTCACGCGGTTCGTCGCGCCGGCGTCGTAGAAGACCTTGGTGATGTTCCCCGCCGGCGTGGTTATCTTGGTCAGATTGCCGTAACTGTCATAGCTGTAGTAGGTGTAGTTGCCGTCCGGATCCTCATACTTGGTCAGCTCGCCTGAGCTATTTTGCCAGTAGTTGTAGGTCCGGCCGGTCGGGTCCTGGATCTGGGAGATGTATCCGGCAGTGGACCACGTGATCGTGGTGGTGTTGCCGTAGGAGTCGGTGATTGAGGTCAGCTGGTTGGAGCTGTTGTAGTGGTAGGTCAGCGTGTTGCCGTGACTATCGCTCAGGCTCGTGAGGCGCGCGACCTTGTTATTGGCGTAGGCGGGCGCGGTGAACGTCTCGGTGATCCCGGCATGCCGGAAGTTCAGCGTGAACGTCGAGGATGAGTAGCTGTCGCCGGGATCGTTGAGGGTCATCTGCGCGTCCTCGCCAGGTGGGGCGTTCTCGACGGTGCTGCCGGGCGCGGTGGAGTAGGTCTGGACGTTGCCGGTGCCGTCGTAGTACTCGACGGTGTTCTCGCCGTCGGAGGGGATCGTGAGGTAGGTGTCGGCGCCGGTGGCCATCGACCAGCCGACCCCGAACGAATCCTGGCTGGTCGACAGGTCGTTGTAGTAGCGGCCGACCTGCAGGTTCAGGCCGTCGACGCCGGTCAGGTTGAGATCGTTGTTTGAGACCAGCAGGTTGCCGGTGGCGACGTTGACGCCCAGGCTGGACTGTCCGGTGAGCTGCTGGCTGTCGTACTTGGCGCCTGGGTAGTCCCCCAGGCGTGGGGTCTCATAGACCTCGAGGAAGGGCTGGTTGCTGCTGCTCAGATTCGTGGTGAGCCCGAACGTGGTCGGAGCACTTGAACCGGCGGTGGCCTTCAGGATCAATCCGTCGACGGTCGCCGGATTCTGATCAACCCAGCCCTGTACCGCCGAGGTGACGTCCCAGAACACTCCCGACCCGACGTAGCTGCTGTCGATGATGCCTCCTCCGTCGAGCTCCGGGCCGGTGGTGTCCCCGCCGCCGGTCGTCCAGGCGTGGGTGCCGTCATAGGTGTTCCAGGTCGCCGAGCTGGTCCACGGTTCGGCGGCCTGCCACACCGCGAGGTCCTCCCCTGTCGAGCTCGACGCCGAAGTGATGCCGTCGTAGACGAAGGACTGGAGCACCTGCACGTGGCTGGGGATCGAGGCGGCGACGTTGAAGTTCAGCAGGGTCGTGTTCGCGGGGCCGACGTAGTTGGTCGACGCCCCGCAGTAGGAGGTCGTCGGCGCGGCGCTTGACAGGTAGCAGCTGCCCGTCTCTGATGGGTAGGAGAATGTCCCCGGCACCACTTGCCCATCCCACACCGTGGGTGACGAGCCGCCCAGCAGATCCGGCCGTGCCGCGAGCGTCGTCGTACCCGTGTGCGACAGGGCATCCGCATCCGCGTTGCTCCTCGCGAGCTGCGTCTGGATCACCGCGACGTGGACCACGACACCGCCGACGACCCGTCGCAGCGACAGCCGTGTGGCCTCAGGCCTACGGCTCCCCGTCGCCCGTGCGCTAGGGGCAACGAACCGCCACAGCACCCGGCCGTCGGCGCCGCTGAACGCCACACCGCCGCCGACCAGACGCGCACGCAACCCACGGCGAAGACCGAACCGCCACGACAGGCCGCGGCCGCTGGCCGCCGCGCTGGTCTGCGCAGTCCAAGCGATCCCGGAGCTGAGCGACTGATAGGAGAGCCCCAACCCGCGGCTCGTGCTGGCGAAATGTTCCGACGTTCCGCGGATCAGGCCGTGGCCGCCGGCGCTCAGCAGTGAGAACGACAATACGCGACCACCCGCGTGACCGATGCGTGCCGGGTCGCTGGCCACCGCGGGGAGCCGGATGCCGAGATTGTTCGCGCGCTGGGCATAGCCGCCGTGCGCGGGGACCAGGGTGGTGCGGACCGGGACAAAGTGCCCGGCCCGATCTCGGTAGTTGACCGGGAAGGGGTAGATCCGGGTCACCATGTGGCCTGATCGGGCCTCGAAGGTATTTGAGTCCGCTCGGCTCAGCCACGGCACCTTCGCCCCGACATGCGCCGGAAGGCGCCCGGCGCGGGCCCCGGCCGTGTGCCGCGCCGCCGCCCGGAACTCGCGCGTCGACGGGGAGAACCCGAGACGCCCCGACGGCGCCAATGCTCCCGTGGCCGCCCGTGCCCAGTCAGCACGCATCCCTGATCGGGAGGGATCAGCCGACCCGCCGGTCGCAAAGGCAACTCCCGAGCAGGCGCACAGCATCGACACCACGCCAGCAACCAGCAGCGCGCCAAAGCGCGCACGCGTCAAACCCCGCATTTGAGACCGCCTCCCGCAGCACCGGCAACGCCGGCACCATGACGATGGATGAATTTCCCTCTGCCCCACCGCCTGGTCCCTGAATGGAGACGACGGCCTTAGCGGTTGAGAAACCTACGCCCACGAGGCTCCAATCGTCAACGCAACAACTAGAGATCAATAGTCACTAAACGCCACTAACTCGATCACCCGCTTTCCGGAGCCACGCTCCACTGTTCGATACACCAGTAACCGGACGAGCAGAAAGTCTGCGGTTTTTCCCGGAAGCTGCGGCCGAGCCTGTCTACCCCGACCGACCGAGTCCTCGAAGGACAGAACCGTCTCCTTCCCGCACCAGCAGCACCGCCAGCCCGGCAGCGGATGGTTCGATCACGTGCAGGCTCCGCCGTACAAATTCCGCAGTTTGGTGAAGACCCCTAGAGGATCGTTGCGAGCGCGCTTATCGTGGCCGCGTTCAAGATGGAGTCCGGATAGAGAGGCGGTCTGACATAGATGGATGCAGCGCATTGGGTGGTGCTCATCACCGCTGTCTGGATCGCGGTCATCGCTCTGATCCTGCTCATCATCGGATTGTTCCGACACCTCCGCATCCTGGGCGCCGCGCGCTCAGTCGTGGGCAACGGCGGCGGAGTGATCGGTGTGATTCCCATGGGCGCCGCCATCCCAGAGCACATCAGCGACCTATGTGAAATCTCGGGTGATGCGGCAGCAGTCGCCACCTCTCTCCTGCTCTTCCTGAGAGATGGATGCGCGCCCTGCCTCGAGCTGTCAGACGCGCTCAGATTTCATCATGCGGTCTGGAAGGCATCCGCTGTTGACGTGATCGTGATCACGGACGATCGAGGCGCGAAAACGTTCGCCCCACTCGGCCGCACAGTCGTTGATCGCGCCGGGACGATCGCGCGCAGTCTCAATGTCGGCGGGACCCCCTTGGGCATCCGTGTCGACCGCCGTGGGATCGTCGAAGCAGTTGGGGTGCCTCACACCATCGAAGCCGCATGCCAGCTGCGTGGCGAGGAGGTCGAGCCCGAACAAAGGACGGTGACCTCGGCTGTCAACTAAGCCGAGCACATCGTTGACCGGGACTGGCAGCGAAGGGGCCGACGGGGTGCCGTCAGAGCTGCAGGGCTCCGTCAAGCGGAATACAGCCGGGTTGCCCTGGAAGCAGTCGTTGTCGGACGCCCAGGGCATGCCGCTGCGGATCGTCTGCTCAACCGAGGAGAAATGCCGCGGTTGGACCAGGCGCCCCAACGATGGCGTGCGACGTGGTTGCAGCGTCGGGTGCGCTGAAGTGATGAGCAAGAGCATGGAGAGAGAACGCGGCGGCACAAGCCGCCGGGCGGGTCCGGATAATCAAGCGAGCTAGGACTCGAGCGGGTTGAGACTGGCCCCTTGGTCCTCGCTCACGGTCACGATCGGGGTCGAGACGTGGATGTCGATCTTCTTGCCGGTGTCGAGGTCGTAAACGCCATCGGGCGCCTGACCGTCGACGATCCTGTCGGCCAGATCGTCGAGCGCGGCATCAAGGCGATCGAACGTCGTGAGGTGGGCGTCCTCGAACTCGCCGATCCCGGAGACCGCCGCGTAGCGGCGTCCGGGCTCGTTGGGGTCGCCGCACTCAAGCGCCCAGGATTCGACACCGAAATGCTCCACCAGCCGGGCGCGGCGGAGGGCTCGCTCGTCCAGGCGCGCGTCAACCCCATGGTGGATGGCGTCGGCGTGACCTCGGGAAACAGCTCGGACGCAGCGGTCACCGCGTTCACCTGGGAATAACCGACCTTGAGGCTGCTGGTGTCGCCCTCCATGAGAGCGCGAGCGAGATGGACGGCCGCGTGTGTGGGATCGCCGTCGGCTGCGTCGAGGAACTGTTGGCGAAGACTCATTGTTCGTCCTCCATTGATGGCCGGGTGCCTAGAGGAGCACGCCCGACGGGTCGAGTGTGTTGGTTGGTGAACAGCAGCGGAACGGGAAGACGGTGCAGGTTCAGCGCCCCCAAGCGGCTGTCGGCTGGGGGGGTGTGACAGCGCCTTATCCGCCAGGGCGCAAGTGCCCTGGCATCGTCAAGCAGGCACGACGCTCAGCCCACGCGGGGTGCGGTGGCTGGGCGGAAGATCGTGTGGGCGCTTGGCGCGCGTGCGCCACGTTGCGCGGCGGTGGGTGCGGCGCTGCTCAGGCAGCGAACAGCGCCGGTCGGCGCCAGGCGGGCCACAGGTGTTCGTCGAGCAGGCGCGCCGCGGTGAAGCGGATCGCGGCGCGGTTCAGGTCACCGCCGACGAAGCGGCGACGGGCGAGGTGCGCGGCGACCGGGGTGGTGCCGGACCCAACCATCGGGTCGACGACCAGCTCTCCGGGATCGGAGAACGCGTGGATGAGCCGCGAGACGAGAGGAAGCGGCAGGGCGTTGTCGTAGCGCAGCAACCCTGGGCGATCCGCGCGGCCGTTTGAGTCCCACCAGTCCAGCGGATAGTCGGCGCCGGACGCGGCTTTGGGGAGGTCTGCTGGCGGGTTGAACACCCGCTTCGGGTTGGTGAGAGGCCCGCGGCACATGACGGTGATGCACCAGTGGGCGCAGGACGGCCGACGGGAGGTCATCAGCGGGAAGACCTTGCGGGCGACGATTTGCGAGACCCAGGTCAGCCCGGCCTGCTCGGCGGCGCACTGGACGTGGCAGGCCTGCTGGGGACCGGTGATGACAGCGACCTGGCCCCCGTTGCGGAGGATCGCTGCGGCTGCGCTGATCCAACGGAAGGAGAACTCCGCGTAGGCGGAAGGGTCGATGTCGACGTAGCCGTCAAGCACCTTGGTCTGGTCGCGGCGGTAGCCGTGGCCGTCGCAGAAGTGACCGGAGCCGCGGCCGAGGGCATAGGGCGGGTCGCACAGCACCAGATCAGCGGGCTCGTCGAGGGTGTGCAGCAGCTGGACTGCATCCTGCAGGCGCAGCTCGACGCCTGCGAGGTCCCCGCCGGCGTTGAGCAGCACGAGCCGAGACGGGGTCTCGATGGTTCCCTGGATCAGCCAGGTGGCGCGATCCACGCGCTTGGCTAGGCCCTTGGCTTTGGCGTTGGCCAGCCAGCCGCGCACCCGGTGCTTCCACACCGAGTCGGTGCGGTGGCGGTCGCTGACTGGCGAGTGGCCGTTGTCGCGGGCGACGTCGACCGCTGTCTCACAGAGCGCGTAGAGCTCGTCGAGGGTGTAGGTGCCCGAGCGCAGGGTGCGCAGAAGATCGGTCTCGGTTTCAAGCATCGGGCGTGGCGGTCAGGCGGCGAGCGCCTCGTAGTGGTCGACGTCGGTGTCCGCAGTGGCCTCGGGCGCTTCAGTGGGGGCGGCGGAGCGCTCGCGCTCCTGCTGCTCCTGCTTCTCGCGCATCCGCTGCTCGATCTCAGCGACCTGCGCCTGGGCGGCGGCGAGCTGCTCGTGGGCCTTGAACGGTTCGCCGGTGGCGGCGACGGCCCGGTGCAGCTCGAGCTTGTGGTCTTCGATGCGAGCCAGCAGCATCGGCTCGCGCTCGTCGAGGTTGGCGACCGACTCCACGAGCGGCCGGATCAGTATCAATGGATCGGCCTTCATCGCCGGCATCGTCGCGGCGACTTCGCTGGACCACAGGTTGTCGACCACCAGCCGCGCCTCCAGCGATCCGGAGACCGGGTGGATCATGGCCTTGCCGTGGATCGCGACCCCGCAGATGGAGCCGACGGGAACGTAGGTGTCGCCGACGCGCGTTCCTTCAAGCCAGGACCGGATGAGGCGTGAGGCTTCGTAGCGGTCGGTGGTGGTGACACCGCGGAAGTGGAACTCGGGCTCGTCAAGGTTGAACTTCGCGATGGCGTCGACGAGGCCGCGCACGCGGTCGATCTCCCCGAACGCTGCCTGGATAGCGGCCTTGAGCGACTGCTGGCGGTAGCGCAGCTGGCCCTGGTTGCGCTCCCACGCGCGGCGGGAGCGCTGCAGCCGCTGGACCTCGGCCATCGCCGTGGCGTGGTCGAGAATGAGCGGGTCCCCGGAGGCCAATGCCTTGACCTCGGCGAAGCTCATGGCGTTGTCTGAGATGTCGTCGATCTCCCGGAGGTTGAGCTTGCCGCGGGTGATCTGCCCGATGAACTTCGCCTTGCGCTCGACGGTCTGCCAGTTGTAGGCGTCGAAGGTCTGCTCGACGACGTAGCGGATGATCTGGATCTCAGGGTTCTGGTTGCCCTGGCGCAGGGCGCGGCCGTCGCGCTGCTCAAGGTCGGCGGGACGCCACGGGCAGTCGAGATGGTGCAGCGCCACCGCTCGGGCCTGGATGTTGGTCCCGACCCCCATCTTCTCGGTGGAGCCGATGATCACCGACACCTTGCCGGTGCGGCACGCCTCGAACAGCCGTGCCTTCTCGGCGTCGTTGCGGGCCTGGTGGATGAACCGCACCTGCTCGGCGGGGATCCCGCGCTGGGCCAGCAGCAGCCGCAGCTCGTCATAGGCGTTCCAGCGCTCCTTCTTGGGCGTGGACAGATCGCAGAAGACGATCTGCAGCGCACCGGGGACGCTCGATTCTTGGTCGGTGCCGGGGATCAGGTAGCGCCGCTCGGCGTTGGCCTGGTGAATCGCGGCGATCTCGTCAGCTGCGTAGTCCAGCTTGCAGCGTCCTTCGAGCACGGTCCCGTCGATCAGGCGCATGTCCAGCGCGGCGCGGCGACCGTCGCCGGTCACCTTGAGCATGTTGTCCTCGGTCGGGTCAACGCCGCCCTGACTGAGCCGCTCGGCCCGCGCCGCGAGCTGAAGGAGGTAGGCCTGCATCTCCGGGGGTGTGGGGATGACCACGGTCCGGGGGCCCTCGACGCGCTCCTCGCCGGTGCCGTGAGCGACGGCGGGGCGGGGAAGGTTGAGATCCTCGGGGGTCTTGACGTCGGCGAATACCTGCCACATGCGCAACATCTCCGGGACGTTGCGGAACTTCGCAAACCGGGTCTTGATCCGGTAATTACCGCCGCCGGTCGGCGCCATCTCCAGCGCGGTGACCCGCTCGCCGAACGTCGCGGCCCACTGGTCGAAGTGGTGGATGGTGGCGTCCTCGAACAGGTCGGGGCGCAGGTAGCGCTGCATCACGTAGGCCTCGGTGACGCTGTTGGCGATCGGGGTCGCCGTCGCGAACGTCGCCACCCGCTCACCCTCGCGCGAGCGCAGGTACTCAAGCTTCATGTGCAGGTCGGTCGCGCGCTTGGAGCCCGCGATCTTCGCATCGGGGATATTGGACTCGGTAGCGAGGTTCTTGTAAAGGTGCGCCTCGTCAACCAGCAGGTAGTCGATGCCGGTCGCCTCGAAGCTGACCGCGGGGTCGGACTCGCGGTCAGACAGCTCCCGCAGCCGGTTCTCGCGGGTGCGCAGCATCTTCTGGACCTCGTTGTGGGTGCGGCGATCGCCGTTGTCCTTGAGGTCGAGCGCCTCCTTGATGCGGGCGATCTCCCGGCCGAGATACTCCTTCTCGAACTCCAGGTCGATCGGGATGCGCGCGAACGCGGAGCCGGTGATGATGATCGCGTCCCAGTCGTTGGCGGCGATCTTGGCGATGAACAGCCGTCGGCGCTCGCGCGTCAGGTCGTCGGAGGAAGCGGCCAGGACCCGTGCGTGCGGGTAGAGCTGCAGAAACTCGCGGCTCATCTGCTCGAGCATGTGGTTGGGGACCACGATGCACGGCTTGCGCACGAACCCCAACCGCTTGAGATACGAGGCGCCGGCGCAGACCGCGAGCGTCTTTCCGGCCCCGACGGCATGAAACAGGCCGACAGCGGGCTCGGTGACGATCCGAGCGACCGCGGCTCGCTGATGCGCGGTCGGGATCAGGGCCTCGCTCATCCCGGGAAACGTCAGCCGCTCCCCGTCAGAGGTGAAGTCGCGCAGCACGAGACTGTTGAACAGGGTGTTGTAGGTGTCCAGGAGCTGCTCGGCGCGCTGCTGGTCCTCCCACACCCATTCTGAGAAGCGCTCGGCGATCGCCTGGGCCTTCTCGACCGCGGCGGCGGTCTCGTCGGCGTTGAGGACGCGCCGCTCGCCGTCGACGGTGTCGACGCGGTCATAGACGGTGACCGGGCTCTGGGTCAAAAGCGCCTTGAAGATTGTCGGCGCCGCCATCCGGCCCGTGCCCCACGTCGAGGTCGAGGCGGTGCCCCACTCAGGGCCTTTGACGTGCCAGATGTTGTTGATGCCGTGCTCGACGGTGACGTAGCGGTGCTCGAGCAACTCGGAGAGGAACTGCTGATGGATCTCGGCGCTGATCCACACCGCGCCGACCTGGGCGGTGATGTCATCGACGCCGAGCGGGGCCGGAATGACCGGCGTGAGCGCGTTGACGTTGGCCTGCAGTTCGGGGCGCGACGCGACGGCCTCTCGGGCGATCGAGAGCTTGCGACGCACGTTGCCTGACAGGTACTCCGAGGCGGGCACGAGGCGGCCCGTGTCCGGATCGTCGAACACCAGCGATCCGAGCGCGTCGCGGGCGTCGGCGACGTTGATCGACAGCAGCGACGCGATCGCCTCGAGCTCGACGCGGCCGTGCTGTTCCAGGCAGACGGCGAGGGCTTCGGCGGGCGTGTCGACCGACAGGACGGGCTCGCGGCGCGAGAGCACCCGGCGGGTGAGGATCGCCGCTGCGGTGGCCTTCTGGGTCTCCTCGTCGAAGTTCTCAAGGCTGAGCACCAGCGCTCCGGAGGGGTCGGCGAGCAGCGTCTTGATCGCCTTGGGGGTGATACGCGCGTAGCGGTCCTCTCCGGTGCTCTCATCGGGGCGTCCGGTGCGTCGCAACGTGTAGCGGTTGACCGGCCCGTACTTGGCCACGTACGCGGACCACGCGTTGCGCAGCGCGGTCCGCAGGCCGGTCATCTCTTCATCCTCAAAGCCCTGGGGCGTGCTCGCCTCTAGGTCCAGCAGCCGGCGCGCCATGTCGCGCAGCGCCAGCAGCGGCCGAAGCTCCTTCAGCGTCGTGGCCGGGACGTTGAACACGTGCGCGTCGCCGTCGCGGACCTCGTGCAAGCGACCGTGGGCGATGATCAGATGCCCGTCCCAGTGATCGTCGAGATGCTCGAGCTCGCTCGGCGCCGTGGAGCTGGCGTCGGGCACCAGCCGAGCGGGGGCGGCGGGCTGGACGGCCGGGCGGTCAGGGGCACTGGCCGGAAGCGGCGGTAGGTCGAACAGGTCGCGGATCCGGCCGGCCAGCCTGGCCGGGTCACGGTCGCCATCGGCCTCCAGGGCGACCCCTGCGTACATGCCGGTCCGGACCACAGGGGTGCCGAGCACGAACCGCGCGCCGTCGGCGGCCGCCAGGCGTCGGTTGACGGGAACCGACCCGCCGTCGTAGTGCACTTCGACGGCGTCCAGCCAGTCGGGGTGAGACTCCTCGTAGGCCGCGGAGGCGTGATCGTCGGCGTGGCGGCGGAAGACGAGGATGTCGGTCAGCGCCTCGGTCCCGGCCATCGCGCTGTGGGCCCCGGTGGGCAGTCGCACGACCTCGACGAGCTCGCCGAGGGCGGCCATCTCCCGTCGCGCCTTGGTGGAGGTCGCGTCCAGGGTGAAGTGGGTGCTGATCAGCACCGCGACCGCCCCGGGCTCAAGCAGCCGCAGCGACTTGATCAGGAAGTAGTTGTGCAGCGTGTGGCGCGCCGCGTTGTACTTCGGGTCGTACTCGACGTAGTCGGCGAACGGGACGTTGCCGATTGCCAACGCAAACGATGCGTCCTTGAGGCGGACCTCTGAGAAGCTGCCGGTCAGGACGGTGGCAGTCGGGTTGAGCAGCTGAGCGATCGCGGCGGTCGACGGATCAAGCTCCACGCCGGTGACCGAGGCGCCCGCCGGTGCCAGCGCCATGAAAAGGCCCGAGCCGCAGCCGGGCTCCAGGACCGGCCCGCCGCGATAGCCGTACTTGTAGGCCATCTGCCACATGACCGCCGCGAGCTGCGGGTGGGTGTAGTGCGCGTTGATCGTGGTCGACTGCGCGCGCGCCCACGCCCGATCCAGATCGGAAGCCTGCGCTGTGGCGGCTGCCGCGAGGGCCCGCACCGCCTGCTCGCCCCGAGCGGCCCGATCGGTCTCAAACAACGACTGAAGGCCACCCCACCCCGACCACTGGCGCAGCTCACTGCGCTCGGCGTCCGTCACCTGCGCGCCCTCCGCGTGACGGCGAGCCAGCCGCTCCGCGGTGGCGAGCGCCGCGAGGTTCGCGTTCCACCGGGCGACCACGCCCGAAGGCACCGCCCCCGCCAGTCGCCGCGGCAGCGAGGGCTCGCGGGGAACCCAGCCACCAGCGGGCGGCGTCGCGACGTCCAGCAGACAGACGCTGTCGGGAACCTGTGACGACGCCGGCGGCGCGACAGGGGTCTTTGCCGGATGCTCCGGCGGTGTCGCGGGCGGTGCGGCGAACAGGTCGAGTGTGAGTTGCATGGCGTCGGTGTTGCTCATGGGGACGTGGGTCAGGAGGTCGGGTCGAGGTCCGGCGTTTGCGCCGTTCGGGCACGCCGAATCGCCAGGCGGCGAAGCCCGGCTGGCACGGTGCCCGCACGAATGGCGCGGGCCGCGAAACGACACAGCGCCGCCGAAGCGGGGCCGTTTAGGGACCGTCAGTGATTGGCGGTCGGACTAGGAGGCCGGCGGGGCGTAATGCCGCTGGGCCTGTGCCTGAAGCACGGTGTAGCCGTGCTTGGCGAAGAACTGAGAGGAGAACTGACCGAGCACCCACAGCGAGCGGGCCGGCTCCTGGCCGGGGTCAAGACGCAGCAGCGGCTCAGACGGGAGGAACTGATCGCGATCCAGTCGCCCGTAGACGGTTCCCTTGTGCCTGAGCAGGATCACCCTGCGCCAGATTATGGGCCAGGGCTCCGTCGGAATAGGCGTGGTTGGCAAGGACATAGCGTCCTGACCGATCGCCGCAAGAGCGCACGCGGGGGTCTCGGTGAAGGTTGGCCAGAAACGTGGCGGCGGGATCGTCTCCACGAACCTCCATGCCGGAGCGGGCCTCGACGGCAGCGAGGAGGTCGCGGTAGTGCAACGTGTGACCTGGCGTGTCAGACAGGACCGATACGGCGGCGTCAACTAGGGCGCGGCCGCCGATCAGCGGCGAGGTGGAGAGCTCGGCTTCCAGTGCGTTGGCCTCGCTGGTGATCTCGTCGGCGAGGTGACGCAGCTGCTTTGCGTGTTCGCGCAAGGCGCGGACCCGGCGGCGATCGGCGGGACTCATGGTCACGGCAGCAGGTGAGGGTTCGCGCCGTCGCGGCGACGAGTGACGAGCACCTGCACGGTGTATTCGAGGTCGTCGTCGATGAATGTGCCCACTGACCAGTACTGGGGGCCGGAGTGGTGTGAGACGGGCGCGGGCGGATAGTCGCAGCCGAGGATTTTGCCGCTGCCGTTCATGACCCGCCGCGAGAACACCTGGGCTCGCCGCAGCTGATCTTGAGCCAGCGCCGGGCGCTTGCGGGAGTTGCGGCCTGCGCTTGAACGCAATGGCGGGGTCCGCGTCGCCATCAGGCGCGAGACGTGAGGTGGTAGAGCCCGCAGTGCGGGCACGAGTAGGGCTTGCGCTCGACGCGAGCCCGTTGGCCGAGTGCGGTCTGGCGGCGCAGCTCGTCGCGCTGGATGGCGGCAAGCGCGATCCGCGCCTTGCGGGCGGTGCGGTAGGTCTTCTTGCCGCTGGGGCAGCAGCCGGTGATCGCGCGGCGGAGGATCCGGCGGGTGGCGGGGGAAATCGTCGAGAGCTGGTCGTAGCGGTAAGGGGTGTGGGCGAGGGCTGCGTTGGACATGGCGGAGCTCGGGGGTGGACTGGACGGGGTCGCGCGGGTGCGCGTCAGGCCGCGCGGGCCTCCAGGACCGCGCCGCCGATGGCACTGACGGTCATCGGCACTGCCTGATGGCGCTCGGCGGTAGCCAGATAGTCGGCGAGGAGCGCCTGCAGCTCACCGGTCGGGTCGCGCTGGCGCAGGCCCTCCTCGACGAGGTAGCTATCGGCGGTCGGCTGACCGGATGCGGCGATGTCAAGCAACGCGAAGGGGACGTCCATGAGCTTGCTGTGCTCGGCGGTGCCGAGCGTGAACAGCGCCCGCTTCAGGCCGCGGACGGTGTAGGTCGCATGCGGCAGCTTCCGAGGAATGTTGCCAGCGGTCGTCTTGGGGGTGTTGATGGTTGTGGGCATCGTGGGAGGGGGTTGGGGGGAAGGGTGACGGTGAGGCTTGGTGCCGACAGCGGGTCTAGGCGACGGCGTCCAGTTCTGCCAACGCGCGGTCGAACTGGGCGGCGAGATCAGGGGAGGGAGCGGACTCCAGGTCAGAGCCGAATCGCGGGAGGTTGCGACCGTGGCGTACAAGCCATTCAGCGGCGATGTGCATCGCCGCGACGTCGGCGATCGGAAGCTCGCCGGTCCACGTGGTGGCAAGGTCGTAGGCGTGCAACACCTCGTGGTCGGTGAAGCGGTCGAGGTCGCCGTCGCAGAACGGCTCAAGCTGCTCGGCGATCGCCTCGTGGGAGACGGCGAACGGGTCTGCGATGGTGGCGGTAGTCATTGGTTCGCCTCCTTGGGCGTTGGGCGGGTGGGCGGCTGGGCGAAGTCCAGGTCGGCGTCAAGGAGCAGCGCGATGTGTGGCTCGTGGGCTACTGCCTTGAGCTCGCGAATGAAGTTCCGGATGCGTGACATGGCTCGTCCCTTTGGTGGGGGGGTTCACCCCTAGGACGAGGTGAGATGGCCGTCTGGGAGAGAAAGCGCGGAGAAACCGCGCCGGGCGCCGCGCTGCAGGTGCTATGCGGCTGCGGTCTGGCACAGCGTGTCGGGCCTGGGCAGCTCGATGCCCAGCAGTCGCCGCGCGAGATCGGCGCGCAGTTCGACGAATTCGACGCCGCGTGTACCCGTGCCGGTGAGCTTGGCGGCGAAGTCGAAGATCGACCCGCCCTGGTGGCAGCCGTCGCAGTACCAGGAGCCGTTGGGGTAAGCCTTCAAACTGGCGGTGCGCTCCTCATGGAACGGACAGGGCATGTAGCCACCGACGGTGAGCTCGATTCCCGTCAGCCGCGGCATCTACTCGCGAGCGTCGAGGCTCTTCAGCGCCGCGTGCGCCTGCTCGATCGTCGGGTCGTCGAGACGGAGGCCTGCGACGGGACCGGGGGTGGGCACGTAGGGTGGCTTGGGCGGCTTGGGGTCGGTGAGCCCGGCGACGAGTTGGGAGAGGTCGTAGACGCGGCTGCCGGCGAGATCGGCGATCCGCACCGGCTGGCGGGGCTGGTGCTTGTAGTTGAGGTGCCGGCAGGGTGCGATTCGGTGTTCGAGGCGTGGCGTCCACAAATGCAGTTGTTTCGCTGTAGTTTGGCCGCGTTGCGGGCCAGTTATCCGGTAGTCGTCCTGAGGGGTTCTGATGAAGGTGACAAAGGCTCGGCGGGGGAGGAGCCCGGAGGGCGACGAGCTCGTGCAACGGCGGGGCGGTCGGCCTCCTATGTCGGACGAGCTGGGGGTGGCGACCGGAAGTTCGGCTGGCGCGGAGCATCGTTGGTGGCGCATAGTTGGTCCTCGGCGGCCTCGGACCGCCCGTGTCGCCAGGCCGATCATGTTGTGGAGGTGTTGCCTCGTCTGTGATGCGCGAGAAGGTTTGCGCAATCAGGGACGTTCAACTTCTACTTTCTCGAACTGCAGGGTCGGGCGGTGGGTCTGTGTGAGATGACTTGGCCTTGTCGATCACCCGCGGATATGGGAGGCGGACGATGAGGTCGTATCGAGGCGCGAGGGGCCTGTTGGTCGTTGCTGCTGCGATGGTGGGTGGGGGAGCCGGTGCGTCCGTTGCGAGGGCGACACCTACGAAATTGAAGGCGAGTACCCCGGTCAAGGGGGCTGTGTTTGGGGACTCGGTCGCGGTGAGTGCCAACGACTCAGTTGCTCTGGTTGGCGCTGACTCCGGTACCGCAGGGAAAGCAGGGGCGGCGTTTATCTTTACGAAGAACGCGAGCGGGGTGTGGTCGCAGAAGAAGAAGCTGGTGCCGAGCGACAGTGCTGCGGGAAACGTGTTTGGTCAGGCGGTTGCGCTGTCCAGTGATGGGACCACGGCGGTAGTCAGTGCCCCGTCGGCCTCTTGGGGCTCGGGGGCTGACGATGTTGGTGAGGTCTACATCTTCTCTGACGCCAGCGGCAGCTGGACCCAGATCGGGCGCATCGAGTCGCCCGGAACCACCAATTCGGACGGAACGTGGGGTGAAGCGCTGGCGATTTCAAGCGACGCTTCGGTGATCGCGGTTGGCGATCCTAACGCCGGTACTGAGGGCCAAGGTGCTGCCTACTTCTACACGGGCTCGTCGGGATCTTATGCGGCTGCCGGCGGCGTGACGGGTAGCCAGACGTTTGCGAACTTGGGCAGCGCTGTGGCGGTGTCCGGATCTGGCAACTTGATCGCCGTTGGCCAGCCCAATGCGTACGTCTCGGGGACTGGATATCTGCCTCAGGTGTACACGTTCACCAGCTCAGGATCGAGCTTTGGATACCAGGCCGACATCGCATCACCCGACGGAACCGAAGATGACGGCTTTGGAAGCGGCGCACTTGGGCTGAACTCGACCGGCACGAGCATCCTTGTTGGCGTCCCAAACATTGGGGAGTTCGAAGGCGAGTACGTCACCGGCGGCGCGTATCTACTGACCTATGCGAGCGGGAGCTGGGGCTCGCCGACGTTGTTTTCGACAGCGGCGAGCGGAAGCGATGAGATCTGCGCTCTGGGATACTCGGGCACGCTCTCTCCAAACGGTGATGCCATCTTGCTCGGGGAGCCGTTCGGGAATGGCTCAGGCAGCGAAGGCGACGGCGCCGCGGTCGAATGGACCGAGAGCGGCGGTGATTGGAGCAGCCCAACGACGTATCCCTCGGCAGGCACTGGGACTCACGACGATTTCGGCTTGAGCGTTGCGCTTCCGAGCAGCGACTACGGCAATCCAGTCATCGGCGCGCCGGACTCGACCGTGAGCTCACTAGCTGACGCGGGCGCCGCCTATGCCTATTGAGCGAGCCAGCGACGCAGGACCCCATCTGTATGAGGTGGGGTCCGCCGCTGCTAGTGGACCTTGACGTCAAAGGTCGGCTGGTTCCACTGTCCAGCCGCGTTCTGGGAGTCGGAGAGGTGGTCGCTCAGATACGACTGAGCCATCTGCAGCGTCGTCTGGCGGCTAGCAGCCGAAGCATCTTGGGAGTATGAGATCGCGACTCCCTTGACCACGTCCGGCGACTGGCCCGTGGCGAAGAAAGTGACGTCGGCGCCGTTCAGCACCCATCCAACAGACTTATAGCCTCCGGCGAATTCGGGGGTTACCTCGCTGCCTGTGCTGACCTCGAGAACGTCGGGGGGATTGGTTGAGCTGTATGAGACGTTCGTGAGTTGCGCGAGCAGGCTGGGCTGCCCGTTGCTGCTGCTGAGAAGGTCGTTGAGGATCTCCTGCTCGTCGGAGCCAACCTGCTGATCGGTGTTGACCTCCGAACCGTTGGTTTGCTGGGACGCGGCCGAGCGCGTGACGCTTGTCGACCAAGCGTCAAAGAGGCTTTGGGACGGGTTTGTGTTGGCGCTCGGAATCATCTCGATAAGGGGTGGCGGGTCTAGGTCGGTTGTCGGCGCGGTCCGTTGTTTCTTGAACCGCATCGAAGCCGGACGTGCCGGCCAGAACCGACGCGCTGCGGGAGCGGCCTCTACATCGAGAAGGACGCGGGCGCCCGGGCGCGAGTTGGTGCTGCTACACGGTTGCGGTTTGGCGCTGCGTGTCTGGCGTGGGCAGCTCGATGCCCAGCAGGCGGCGTGCGAGGTCGGCGCGCAGTTCGACGAACTCGACGCCGCGGGTCCCGGAGCCTGACAGCTTGGCGGCGAAGTCGAAGATTGATCCGCCCTGGTGGCAGCCGTAGCAGTACCAGGAGCCGTCGGGGTAGGCCTTCAGGCTGGCGGTCCGCTCGTCGTGAAAGACGCAGGGCATGTAGCCGCTCGGGGTGAGCTCGACGCCGGTCAGGCGCGGCATCCACTCGCGGGCGTCCAGGGTCTTGAGGGCCGTGTGTGCCTGCTCGATCGACGGGTCCTCCAGCCGGATCCCGGTGACCGAACCTGGGTTGGGGACGTAGGGTGGCTTGGGCGGCTTGGGGTCGGTCAGCCCGCCCGCGAGCTGGGAGAGGTCGTAGACACGGCTGCCGGCGAGATCGATGATCCGCACCGGCTGGCGGGGCTGCTGCTTGTAGTTGTAGGTGCCGGCGGGGCGAAGCATGCTCACGCGCGAGGTGCCGGAGCTGAGGTCGCCGCCCAGCCAGCCCGCGAGCTTGCGGTTGGCGGTCATGACCTCGTCGATGTCGGCAGGGCGGGACAGCAGCCAGTAGGCGTGGCGTCGACCGGGGGTCCCGGAGGCGACGGTCATCGTCGGCGGGTAGGTGAAGCGATCGAGGCTGGTTTGCGCGTCGTCGTGGTCGATGTCGGCCCACACCAGATGCGAGCGGCTGACCGACGTGCGGTCGCCGGCTTCGCGGTCGTGTAGCGCGATCCCGATGTAGACGTCGACGTGGCGGGCGACGCGCTCGATCAGCTCACCGGCTTGATCGATCCCGGCGGCGGGCAGGAAGTCGCGGCCCATCCCGGAGGGGCTTGACGGCTGGGGCCAACGCACGTCAAGCCAGCGCCCCGCCCGATTCTCGACGGGCCCGGCGAGCATCCGCAGGTAGGAGTTCAGCGCGCGGTTCATGGCTCGCTGCCTGCGATCTGGTCGATGGTGACCTCGCGGACCCCGCCGGCGATCGAGCGCCGCCAGCGGCCGGGGGCCTGGATCTCCTGTTGCAGGAGCAGCTGGCCGAGAAGCTGCGCGTCGTCGGCGCTTTTGAACTCGTACTGGGCGCTGAGCTCGGGGGCGCCGTTGAGTCGCTGCTCCCGGCGGTCGGTGACGGTCAGGCGGTGGGTGTTGATGACGGTGGCGGACATCAGCGATCAGCGGGGGCGCGGCGGAACCGGTGGGGGCCGGTGGGTGGCGGGGCGACGACCGAGTCGGGCAGCTGGCGAATGTGATCGTGGATCTCGTCGCCGACGAGCTGCAGTGTGAACCCGAGGCGGCGGCGCGGGGTGGCGCGCAGCTGTCGGCTGGCGCGGGAGATCAGGTGCGCGGCTTCGTAGAGCTGCTCGTAGACCTCCGCGTAGGTCGCGTCCTCGTCGGTGATCGGCGTGTGCGCGGTCCTGCGGCCGAGCCGATGCCTGGAGGGGCGCGGGATGGTCACGAGCATCAGTCCTCCTCGGCGAGCTCAGGGGTGAGCGCGGCGATGAACTCGAACTCGCCGTTGATGGTCGGCACCTGCTCGGGGTAGCGCGACGCCCAGCGGGTCAGCTGGGTCAAGGTGAGCTCGCCGCGGCGCATCGCCGCGATCCGCTGCGCGACGCTCATCGCCCACACGGGCGCCATGTGATCGCGCTGGCGGTCAAGACTGGCGCTGGTGTACCCCCACAGGTCGGAGTAGTCGCGCGGGTCGGCGACGAGCGCATCGGCGGGCGTCCGGCGGTAGGGCGGGTACCCGGTGGGGTTGACGGTCTCGGTGGTTGTGGTGGTGGGCTTGGTTTTCATTGCGGGTGCTCCAGGGTTGGTTCCGGCTACGCCTCCCGACTGCCTCGACTGCCGCAGCGCGGCAGTCACAATCCCCAGGGGGGCGTGACCCGGGGCTGACATGGGCGCGTCGGGGCCGGGGCATGCGGCGAACCGGTGGGCTGGCGGTGGGGGGTGGCGGTGGTTGTGGGGGACATGACGTGGTGAGAGCGAGGACGCGGCGGGCGCGTGAGCGCGGCGGCGGGCACCGCTGCGCCTGACGGCGCAGCGACCATCGCCATGCGCGGGTGCGCGTGCGATGACCCACGGGCCTGCGGCGGCACCCAGGTTTCAAGGCAGGCAGCGACCGCCAGGAGCGCGACCACGATGGCGGCGATCAGCCACAGTGCGCGCAGCGGCAGACGTCCGCGCGTGACCAGCCACCAGCTCACGGGGCCGATGACCAACGCCAGCAGCTCGACGGGCGCGTTTGGGATGTACGGCAACAGCCGCGCGCCCCACGTGCCGAGCTCGACGCCGACCGGGATCACGTCGATGGCGAAGACAACCGCGAGCAGCACGTCGACGGCCTGGCGCAGCCGCCCCGGACGGTGCTGCACGGCGGCGGCCGCGGCGAGCGGCGCGAGAGCCAGCCGGGCGTTGTGAAACCAGAGACTCAGCGCGGTCGCGATGTCGTGCGCGCTGGGGTCATGCGGTGCCTGGCGCCAGTCCAGGGGAAGGAGCAGGTGCGCAACATCGCGGGCAACCGGAACGGCGGCCGTCGCATCGGCGAGCGCGAGCAGCCCGGTGAGCGTCCACAGGTAGGCGACGGCATAGGGGTCCACCCAGCGGGCCGCGGTCGGGTGGGCCGTCGGACTGGCGGAGATCCGGTATTCCGTTTGCCGGGAATGCCGCGGGGCTTGGGGGTCGGGGCTTCGGGTCTGGTGGGTTGATGGCATGGGGTGTCTGGTGGCTGGGGGGACCGCGGGTGGTCCTCAGGAGGCCGGAGCCCGTAGGGCGAGGGGTGAGTGGGGATCACCCGCGCTGCGCGGCTGCTGGCTGGTGGTCTGCGCGCGGTCTGCTGCGTAGCGGGTCCAGTCACCGGCGGCGAGCTTGGTCCAGCGCTCGGTGGTTTGGTCTGCGAACCCGAGCAGGTCGGCGAGGACCGCGGCGGGGAGGTAGGCGGCGAGTTGGTGGTTGGCGGCGGTCCGAGCCGGTAGCGCTTTGATGCCGAGCTTGGTCAGGCGTTCGCGCAGGTAGGCCTCGCTGAGGTGGTTGTGGTTGCGTCCGCCGTAGAACAGCCACTGGCCGTCGCTGTGCTGCGTGAGCCGCGTGACGAGCGTTGCGATCGGCTCGAGCAGCAGTAGCGGGTCGCGGCCCACCTTGAGATGCACCTGGTCGCCGTCGCGTTGGACGTCGTCGACGGTGAGCAGCGCAAGGTGGCTGATGCGCTGGGAGAAGACGATGATCAGCAGTCCGGCGACGCGGTCGCGCAGATCGAGCTGCTCGTCGGTGAGCAGCGATCGCAACACGGCAGTGCGTTGCTCGGGGTCAAGCGGGTCGGAGTGCCGGCGGACGGTGGGTGGAATCACGGTCAGCGGGCCGGTGATCTGGTGCTTGGCGGTCCAGGTGATAAACGCGCGGGCGTGGCGGCGGTAGCTGGTTCCGTCGGTCAGCCAATGGTCGAGGTGTTCTTGTTGGAGGGTCGCGAGGGTGAGGTCATGCTCAGCCAGCCAGACGATCAGGTCCGCGGCAACGCGCACGGTCGCGCGCGATCGCAGGTCGGCGTGACGGGCGATGGTCCCGCGGCGTTCCTTGCGGGCGAGGTCGTAGTGGACCTTCCAGGTCGCGAACGTCCGCAGGTGTACCCGGTCGACACCTTCAGGGACGCGCTGGGTTTCGCAGGCGATCAGCCGCGCCAGATTGGCGGAGCGCTCAGCGCGCTTAGGCAGGGCGCCGTGATGCACCAGTTGCGCGCGTAGGTGGTCCGCGGTCGGACGGTCCATTTGGTCGAGCGCTTCATGGCTGAGCGGTAGCTGCCCGTTGATCAGCTGCTGCAGGGCTCGGAACCCGCGGCTCTCGTTGGCGCCTGAGGTCATCCAGTTCAACGTCGTGGCTGGCTTGGGGCTGTGGGCTAGCGCGTCGAGTTAGCTGCTCAGGCGCGTGACCGCGAGCGGATCGCCTGCCGCTGTGAGGTCGGTGACCCACGCGCGTAGCGAGCAGGCCGCGCACCGCCCGGCGCGGTAGTTCTGCTCTTGGGCTCCGCATTCGGTGCAGATCTGCGCGACGCGTTCGTCCGCGCACGCCTCACAGATCTGAGGTTGGGCAGCGGAGGGCCGCGCGGTGAGCTGGCAGCGTTGGCAGGTGACCTTGGCCAGCAGCCGCCGGCCGCGACACGACGGGCACTCCGGACCCGCGGTCGAGCGCGCCGCGACCCGCTTGAGCTGGCGGCAGTGGATGCATTGCTCGTGGCGGGAGGGATGCTGGTTTGCGCATGAGCGGCAGATCGGCTGGTCGCTGTCGGCGTGTAGGCACGGCCGCGTTCGGTTGCAGATCACGCACTGGCGGGTCGGTGGCACCCACTTGGGGCGCTGTTTGGCGCGGCAGGTCTCACACATCGGCGTGTCGGTTCTCGCGCCCAGACACGGCCGCTCACGCCCGCACCCTGAACAGACCGCCATCGGAAGCGTGTAGGCGCGGGCTCGGCAGGTGCCGCAGATCGCCGCAGGGGTCCTGGCATATCGGCACGGGCGCTCGCGGCCGCACTGCGAGCAGACCGCCACGGGGTCGGTCCGCGTCTTGGAGCTCACGATCGGCTGCCTTTGGCCGGGCGGATCCGCGCGCGCTTGGGCTTTAGCTCACCCAGTCCACCGGAGCTCCCGCCGGTAGCCTTGCGCCGCGCGGGCTTGGCGGCGGCGACGTGGACGGGCTTGATCAGATCGTTGGGGGTGCACTTGAGGATCTGGCAGAGCACCATCAGCGTGTGCAGGTTCAGCCGCTCGGGCTTGCCGGTGAATAGCCGCCACACCTGCGTGTCTGACAACGCGACACCCCGCTCGGCCAGCAGCCGCCCCAGCTCGCCGTAGCTGGTCACGCCGCGTTCGGCCAGCAGCGGTCGCAGCATCCAGTCGTAGTCGATCTCGCTCATCAGCTCAGCCCCTCCTCTGAGAGCTGCATGCGGAGCACGCGGCTCATCGCCTGGTTCTTGTAATCGCCGCTGACCCCGGTCTAGAGCGCGGTCGTCGACGCGTAGCGGTGCCCGACCTGCATCCGCACGAACAGCTCATCCCAACCGTCCTCGATCAGATGCGTCACATAGCTATGGCGCAGCGCATGTGGCGACAACTCCCGCGGGAGCCCGAGCTCGTCGCGATACTCAGCAAACCGCTCGGTCACCTGATCGGTGGTGGCCCGGCCGCCGCGTTCGGTCAACCACAGCGCGCGACTCGACGCCGCGTGCTCATAGAGGGGACGGACCTCCTCCAGGTACTGCTCGAGCACCTCGACTGACCAATCGAACACGGTCAGCACGTTGCGACGCTTGGGTGCGCTGCCACGCGACGCTTTGCCATAGCGCACCGACAACGATCCGTAGGCACCGAACGACGGCTGGTAGGGGTTGGCAGAGAAGTCAGTGGTGTCCAGCCACGCCGCCTCCTGGCGACGCAATCCGAACGCGTAGATCGTCTTGAATAACGCCGCGTCCCGAAAGGCCGCCAGCGCGCCTTTGCGCCCGCGTGCCCGACGATCTGACACTCGCGCGTCGCAGTAGTCAAAGAACATCACCAGCTCCTCGCGCGAGAGCGGCCGGCGGCCCGGCCGGCCCTCGTATTCGACGGTGTGCGCGATCGCGTTGCGCTCGTCGATCGCCTGTGCCGGACGACAACCGAACTGCGTCTCGCAGATCGCCACCCAGGGGTAGCGCTCGTCGGTCAGGTAATCCAGAAACGCCCGCAGGGACGCCTGGTAGGACCGCAGCGTCGACACCGACCGACGCTTCGGAGGACACGCCAGATCCTCCAACCACTCATCGACCCCCAGCGCCGTCCACTGCCACGGCCACAACCCGGTCTCGGTCACGAACCGTCTGACGACCGCTTCGCCGCGTCGCTTGGTCGCCTCGGCGAAATGCCGGGCGGACTGCTGGCGCCGCCATCCTTCAAGGACCGCGTCAAACACCGCGACCGGCATCTGCAGCGGGCGAACATCCTCACCGAACACCAACGCCAATGCTGCCTGTGCGCGATCGTCCCCCGTGGTCGCTGATGGAGCGCCATATCCCGGCTGCTGGTCTTTCATCTGATGCAACCGTACTTGCATCAGATGAAAGACTGTTGGGGTTCTGGTGAAACGCCCGCACCCTGCGAGAAGTTTGTTGCTGCCCCTCACCCGTACGATGTCGCCATGGACAACGCGCGCATTCGGGTCGACAGAGAAGCGGGCCGGTTGGTGGACAGGCTTCGGGCGTACAAGGTCGTGCTCGACGGCGCAGTCGTCGGAAGGGTCAAGAGGGGGGAATCTCTCGTCTTCGATACGTCGCCCGGCCATCACGAGCTGCACTTGGCTATCGACTGGGGCCGCAGCCCCAAGCTCGAACTCGAGCTCTCCGCGGGACAAGAAACCCACGTCAGGTGCTGGCCGCGTGCCAACCCGCTGCTTGTCATCTACTGGATCACCCTTGGGCGGGCGCGCTATATCGGAATCGAAATCACGAGCTGACCCGCAGAGCACGGCGCTCACGGCACTCGCGGACCACTTGAGACCATGCCTCGAGTGAGGGTCCACGCGCCGAGGTACCGAAGCAGCTGCCGTCCCGCTACTTGCGTCCAATGCAATACCCGGGGTAAGACTCACGACTTCGGAAGCCAGCTGTTGACGAGGTAGCGGCCGTCGCGCCGCGCGAGCGTCACATAGGTGACGTGGTACTGCGCCGGGAGCGTCGGCATGTTCGGTGTTGAGGTGTGGCTGGCGGTGACCAGCACCCACTTGCCGGCGGCGTCGCCGCGTCCTGCGGCCAGCGATTCCACGGTGCAGGTGGTGGTGACGTGAGTGGTGCCGCCGGGTTGGGTGGCGGCGGCGAGCGCGAGCTGCTCCTGCGTGCGAGCGCCGCCGACGGAGATCGCCTCGAGCTCGCGTTCGTGGGCGTGAAGGTCAGCGGTCGTCCAGTTACACCACACCTTGGCGTACTGCGCGATCGCGGCCTGCCGCGTGCTCGCTCCCGCGTTGCGGGCGACAGGCTGATCAGGCTGGGCGGTGGTTGCCTGAGCGGGACCGGCCGTTGAGGTGGCCAGGGGGGTGGTCGTGGCCGTGGTCGCCTGGGGCGACCCCAAGCTGGCGGTGTTGGGGTTGCTGAGGCCGCAGCCCGCCAGCAGTGCTGCGGCGCCGCCGGCGGCGAGGATGGCGCCTAGGCGCCGTGGGATTGGGGGCGAGGTGATTTGCATGCTCACCCCTAGGACGAGGTGAGATGCGCCTTTAGGAGAGAAATGGGCGCAAGTTGGTGCGCCATTTCGACTTTGGACGCCCCAGGGGACCTAGAGACCCGCCGGGTGGGTCTGGGTGAAGCCGCCGTAGGTATCGCCGTTGATCTGCGCCTGGATGGTGCTGGCGGGCTGCCAGCGAGGCCCGGAGCTCGGGCTGGTGGGCGCGACCGGCGCATACCAGGCGGTGTTCAGGACGATCCTGTCGACTTCGATGAACACGTGGCCGGAGTTGGAGAAGATGGTCACGTACTTGCCCGGGCCCGGCTGCCCCCAATGCTCAAAGTCGCTGGACACCAGCGCCTCCCCGCTGAGCAGCCCGGCCTTGTAGAGGATGTAGCTGGTCGACCCCGAGCAGTCATAGCCCGCCTGCAGCTCATCCAGCGGAACGCCGTGACCGCCACCCCAGATGTAGGGCAGCGTGTGGATCTGGTTGCCGGCGGTGATCAACTTGTCGATCACCGTGGCGACCGCAGACGGCAGGCCCGTGGGTGCGGCAGCCAGCCCGCTGGGCTGGATCGTGGCGACCTGTCCGGGGACCGTCGGCAGCGACCCGCTGACGCTGACGTTTGGGCATTGACTGCTGGCGCCGCTGCTTTGCATCGCAGCCGCCTCGTTGTCGATCTCGGCCTGCTGATGGGGGGTCAGCCGGGAGGTGGCAACGTCGGCATCTCCGCCAGAGCCAGACCGGTGGGTCGCGCCGCCCGTGGCACTCGTGGCGGCGGCGACGGGGATGGCGTTGGCGTTTGCGTGGTTTGTGGTGCCCGTGGGGGCGGGTGCGGCACCACCACCGCCTTGGGTGGTGAGCTGCGCGTAGGCGGCCTGCGCGGCGGGAATGGCGGCGTAGTAGCCCGATGTCCCGTACGTGGTCCAGGGGCTCCAGCCGCCTCCGCCGGCGGCGAGCGAACCCTCGTATTTCTGTACTGCGATCCGGGCGTTGACGGCGGGGTTGTAGTCCGCCGCGCTGCCGGGGGTGATCTGCCAAAGCCCCCAGCCGATCAGGCTGGGGTTCGAGGGAGTCGCGGCCGTGGGAACTGTTGGCGCGGACACCAAGGACCCCTGCAGGCGGTCGGTGATGTCGTCGGACTCGGCGGAGGCCAGAGCAGCCGCGGTAACCGCGCCGCTCAACGGCCCGCCCGCACCGACCCAGTAGCGCTCGACCTGGAGCGGGCTGAGCGCCCCGACAGCCCCCACCGTTCCCGTGACGGGCGTAGAGCCTGTCGTGGAGCCGCTCGCGATCGCCTGGCAGGCGGCCGCGGCGCTGGCGGCGCCGCCGCTGGCGACGGATATCGCCATCGCGGCAACCAGCAGGAACGGCACCTCGATAAGCGCGAGAAGACGCACGGACTTCTTGCGGCGCGCAAGCGCCGACCAGGCGAGGTACTGGGGCATGAGCGGGTCAGGCCGTCAGCGGCGCATGGTTTTCGGCGAGGTCAGCCAACGCGGCCCACATATCGCCGTTGTGCTCGGCCAGCACGCGGTTGCGCAGTGGCTGATCGTGATCGGGTTCGGAGGTGGCGTACCAGTACTCCGCCGCCCCCGCGCGGATCTGCACCAGCCCGCGGCCGCGCCGCCCGTTGATCAGATACGCCTCGGAGTACTGGCCCTTGACCGTCTTGAGGTTGGCGATCGTGTCGGTTTCTGAGTCGGTTAGGTTCAGCGTCTTTTGGATGAACGCGGCCTGCTCGGGGTGCTGGCGCAGGAACAGCTGGATCGAGCTCTGCGACACCAGCGCCGCGCCCTCGGCGTGTTGGGTGAAGTCCGACAGCTGCTGGCTGATCGCGACCAGGAACAGGCGGTTGTGACGAGATCGGCGGGCCTGCTCGTTGATCCACCTGCCGGTGGACTTGCGCTCGAGCATCTTCCAGCCCTCGTCGATCACCAGGAAGTGCCGCCCGCCCCACGGGCCGCGGTGCGCGTAGCGCTCCCGCGCCCGAGCGCCGCGCGCGGCGAGGAACTCGACGATCGTGAACATCACCGCGCCCGCGTCCGCGTCGCCGACGTGACGGGTGTCGAAGATGACCAGCGGCGCGTCCTTGTCAACGGTGGTCGGCCAGTCGCACAGGTAGGCCCGCGACCCGTCCCGCACGTAGTCGTACAGGCCGTCAGCCAGTCGCCGCAGCACGCTGGCGGTCTCGGGGCTGCCGTTCTCAAGCTCGCTGTTCGCGAGCCCGAGGAGGACCTCCTGGAGGATGAGCTCGCGCGGGGTCTCGCCGCTCATCGAGCAGCGGATGTACACCTCGCGGATGGCGCGGGAGAGCAGCGACTCGTCGGTGGGCGACAGGTCGTAGGTGCCGTCCTGGGTCTGGGTGCCCAGGAAGAAGGAGTGCAGCGCCAACAGGTACTGCAGCTTCTCGGTGGGCAGCTCGCGGGGGTCCTCGACATCCCACGGGTTGACCGCGGCGGGACGGTCCTTCACGGGCATCTGCCACGGGTCAAGCCGCTGACGGCGCGAGTCAAACCCAGGGTTGGTGCCGAGATTGACGGCGATCGCTCCCGGGACCAGCTTGGCGAGCGTCTCGTAGTGCCCGGCGCGGTCGATCACGCCGCCGGTCGCGCCCATTGGCATGATCCGCCCCAGCCACAGGTTCGTGGCCATCGTTTTGCCCGATCCGGAGCGGGCGCAGACGATCATGATGTGGTTGTCATGCCACGGGTCGTAGGGGTCGAGCTTGGCCAGCGTGCGGCCGGGGTACTCCCAGCCGAGCGGGATCCCGCTCGGCGAACCGCAATGCGCACTGACCAGCGGGAAGGTGTCGGCGAGGTTCTGGGTGACGTAGCGGCGCTTGAGCCCGAGCGTGTCCAGCCCGAGCGGCCAGGTGGCCCGCCACGCCTTCAGCTGCGCGAACCACGGTAGGTGCAGCCGCGCGTCGGTGCGCGTGAGCACCTCCTGCTCAAGCGCGCGCGTCCAGCGCTGCAGCGACTTGGCGCGCTGCTCGCGGTCTTCCTGTCGGTCCTCCTCAGTGCGTCGGGGGGTCGTCGGGTCCGGAGGGCTGACGAGTGTCAGGTTGACCGACACCTGGTAGATCCCGGCGCCGGCGCTTGACGCGAGCTCGGCGGTGAGGTTGGCAGCCTCCTGCTCGCGTTGGCGCGACTCGAAGTCGATCGCCTTCAGCTTCATCTCCTTGCCGCGCTGCAAGCCGTAGATGCGCTTGTAACGCGCTCGGGCCTTGGCGCGCTCCCGCGCGCGGGTTCCCGCCTCCCAGCGCACCGACAGGGTGAACGGGTACGGGGACTGCGCGAGGTGAAGCAGCCAGCCCAGCCACGTGTGCTCGGGTGTGGAGGATAGGACCCGGGACTCCAGGATGTGCTCGCCCGCGCGCAGGTAGGTCCGGTTTGAGTTGTCGATCTTGGTCGCGCAGAGCGCCTCGCGTAGGTCATAGGCGTGGTCGAACGCCTCATCGGCGTCGGTGGCGGGGTCGTGCAGCAGCGTCGCGAGGTTCTCAGGCGGCCGGCTGCTCGGGTTCAGCGCGCGGTAGAGACTGCCGGCGAACTGCTCGCCGTCCAGTGGCTTGGGGGCCAGGCCGAGCGTGTCGAAGTGAGTGACGATCTGACGGAAGCGAGCGTCGAGGTCCTCGACGGTCTCGGCGTAGTAGGCGGCCGGGTGCTGATGCTTTGAGCCAGCCGATCGCTTCGGCTTCCACGGCATGATGAGCAGGTGCTCCAGGTCCATCGCCGACAGCCGCTCGGCCTCCTGGACGAGCGCCTCGGCGCCGGCGACGGCAAGGCGCGACAGCGCCCGGGCGCGGTCGCTGAGCCCGTCAGCGGCCAGCGCCCGGTTGAGGTCGGCGGTGGTCTGCTGGACTTGGTTGACCTCGACGGTCCAGTCAAACGGCCGGGCGGTGGTGATCAGCTGCAACGCCTGGCGGTCGGGCAAAAGCGCCGGGATCTCCTGCACGGCGCGGTTGGTGCGCTCAAGCTCCGACGCGCTCATCCGCAGCGGCGTGAGCGCCGCCTCAAGCCGGACGGCGCGGATCAGCGTGCCGTCGTCGAGGATTGCCAGCCCGTCGGGGGTGATCGTCGTGAGCGGCAGGAGGGAAGCGAGCTCGGCAGCATCGGAGTGCTTGCTCATGCCGCCACCTCCTCGGCGACGTCGAGGGTGTCGAGGTCACCATGCGCCGCGCGCGGCTGCTCGACCTTGAGGGTGTAGGGCGTGGGTGCACCGCCGCCCGCCCCGAACAGCTTGGGCGCGAACACCCACTGCGCAGCGTCGCGCACCAGTCGCGTGTAGCTGGGACGGTCTCCCTCGGAGAGCGCCATCGCGGCGAACGGGCCGCCCATCGCCACGGTCGCGATGCACAGGAACGGTTGGGTGCTCATCCCCGTCAGCGCCTTGAGCCCGAAGCAGAGGCCGCCGATGAGCGCGATGCCGAGCCATTGCGGAAGCGACAGCGGGCCGAGCTGCAGCGACGGTTCGTCGAGTCGTCTGTAGGTGTGATGAATCATGGGGATGGTGGGTTTGGTCTCGGGTGGGAGTTGAGGGACGGGGGCTAGCTGTTCTCAGGCGGCGAGACGGGTGCGGGCGGTCGCTCGGGTGTCTGCGGGTGGTCCGGGGTTTCAGTGGTCGCGGTGCGCCCGCTGGAGGTCGCCGGGTCCGGCGGGGTGCCCTTGCGGGGTGCACGAGGGGCGGCGGGGCGCGTTGGGGATCCGGCGGGCGGCGAAGGCGGGGCGCTGCGAGTGCCGCCGCGGCTGGAAGGAACCTCTCCACCGGCCGTCGCCCGGGCGGCGGCCGCGGCGGGGGGAGCTGTTGGCGTCGCCTGGGCAGGCGAGGGCTTGGCGGCGGCGCGCGGGCTCTGCCCCGCAAGACGAGTCGGGGTCACCGGCGTGGCGTTGGGTTCGGCCCCCTGGCGAACCGGAGCGCCCGGGGTCGGCGCCGCAGCCGATGCAGCACCTTGCAGAACCTGGCGCGGATCGCCATCCGCACCAGCGACAGTCCCAGCCCCCGGCGAGGCGGGCGAGACGGGCGATGCGGGCGCGGCGGGCTGTGTGGAGCCGCTTGCTTTTGAACCGTCGCGGGCGGAGGAGGTTCCGGTGAGGCCCGCCTGGACCAACGCTGGCGTGTCAGGCGACCCGGATCGGTCCGATTCTCCTGCGCCGGTTCCGCCGCGGACTGCCGGGGACGGGGCGGTGGTCGAGGTTCCAGCGCCCGAGCTGGTAAGCGCCGCCGTCATGGCGGCATCGCGCGCCAGCGTCTGGGCTGCCGCGAGGCTGGGGGTGCTGTCGGCCCGGTCCGCGGCGTCCGGGGCGCCGGGCCCTGCTGAGACGGTGGCCAGGGTTGCGTCCGGCGCACGCAGGGCGTCGGCGGCTCCGGAGAAGTTCTTGCCGCTGGCGCGCACGGCGTCAAAGCCAGCGTCGGGACCGTCGGAGACCGCTGCGCCAACCGGACTGAGCGGCTGCGCGCCGCCGGCGGGATCGCCCGGCGTGGCAGCAGGCGTGGCGGACCCGGCCGCAGCGCCGTTGCGGCGCAGGGCGGAGGTAGCGCCCCGCATGGCGTTGACGCCCTTGGCGCCCAGCCCGTACCCGGCGTAGGTGGCCGCGCTGCTGCCGCTCAGCCCCGAGAGCGCGCCGCCACCCGCTGCGCCCAGGCTGTGAGCAAACCCGCCGAGGCCCTGGAGCGCGCCCGCGACCCTGCCGCCCTCGCCGTCACCCGACCTTCCCACCGCGCCGCCCGCCACATCGCCGCCGCCAGCGCCCGCGGCTGCGCCTGAGCGGCCATGTCCGAAGTTGGAGAACGCCTCACCGGCAGAGGCGACGTTGCCGCCGACCAGGCTGCTGAGGCGGCCGAGGATGAGGAACGGCCACTTCCACGCCAGGTAGAAGCAGATCAGCGAGCAGATGAGGTCAAAGGTGTCCTTCATCGTGCCGCCGATCAGTCCGGCGTGAATGAAGTTGCTAAAGCCGAAGACCGAGGCGCCGAACGCGGTGAACAGCGCGAACAGCACCGCCCACCCGAGCGGGATCATCGCCAGGGCCAAAAAGACGCTCCCGAACAGCATGAGGATCCGCGACAGGAACTCAAACGGGTAGAAGGCGATCGCGATCGGGCCGACGACCAGCAGGAACGCCAGCGCGACCATCAGCACGATCTTCATGACGATCAGCCCGACAAGCAGCAGGGCGGTGGCGATCAGAAAACCGGTGGTCAGGAGGTCAAGAAACCCGCCGGCCCAAGCGGTGACGAAGTACGCGCCCAGGGTCTTCCACAGATTCCCGTCGGCGTTCGCCGCGTGGAGCAATGCGAGCGTGACGGCGTTGGCGATGTCGATCGCCTGCCCAAACAGCCACGGCCAAGCGACGATCGCGCACGCGGCCATGAACACCTTGCCGAAGTCGTTCATGTGATCGCGCGGGCGCGTGAAGACCCCGCCGCTGACAAGGTGAAGCGCGTTGTTGGCCAGCGCGAGCGGGAGCAGCCCGAGCCCGATCCCCTGCGTGTCGTGAACCAACGCGGCGAACGGTCCAGCTCCGTTGTTGCCAAACGGAACGAACGCGGTGGCGTTCCCGGTGCCGGGCAGCCCGATGAGCCACTCGACGATCTCGTAGGGGTGAAGGAGAACCTTCCAGCTGCCGCCGAAGAACAAGGTCAGGACGCTGCTGAAGATCGTCTTGACGATGTCCTGGCCGAAATGGCCGACCGACCCCAGGATGTCGCTGAAGATGCTTCCCATCGGCAGCGCGACCAGGAGCCCGCCCCCGCCGCCGCCATGACCGGTGCTGGCTGCCGCAGCGGCCGGGAGCAAGAGCGAGGCCGCGCTCGCGGCGGCGAGCGACACGGCGACGAGCCGTGCGCGTGTGGTCAGGCGGCGGAGGGGCAGGGCGCTCATCAGGAGATGAGCCCCGGGATGCAGACCAGCGCGATGATTCCGAAACCGACGCGCATGCCGTGCGAATGCGCGGACTGGTGGCCGGAGACGAACATCGCGGCGATCACCGCGGCGGACAGGCCGACCAGCGTGAACGCATACCACTTCACGCTGTTCATCACGTCGGTGATCAGGTTGCTCAGACCCGAGATCGACCCGCTGGACGGGATCACGCCGGCGTTCTTGAGCATCTCCGCGCCGTGCAGCACCGCGCATGCGGCGACAGCCAGGCTGACGATCAGGACCGCCGCCGCGTAGAGGGCGTTGAGCAGCCGACGGTCGGCCGACAGCCGCGTGAGCCGCTCGGACCCGGCGAAGCGATTTCGGTGGATGATGTGTGCGGCCGTAGCCAATGTGAGTCGAACCTCCTAGTGGTTCAGGGTTGTGGCGGCGCGGTTGTGCCGTCGGGGGACTGCAAGGTGCTTCCGCCGCCGGTTCCGGATGAGCCAGAGCCCGAGGACGAGGGGACAGAAGAGGACTGGTGAGAAGGCGTCGATGCGGCGGGCGGGTTGCTCGTCGGAGGCGCAGCGGTCGTCGGCGACCCGGCGCCCGCGCTGGCCGGAGTCGTGGTCGAGGGAGTGGTGTCGATCGGAGCGGCCGACGAGCGGCTGTTGGTGGCGGTGCTGGAGGGCCCCGGTGCGTGCAGGGTCACCGTTGTGACGTGCGTCCTGATCCGTTCGCGTGCGGCTCTGGTGACCCGCTCGTGAGGCCGACGATGCTTCTTGTGGTGACGCACGGGTCGCGAAGCGGCCTTCGCCCGCGTGTGGTGCGCGGCGGGCCTGGCGTGCTCGTGGCCGCCCATCGCCGGAGTGGCTGCCGAGTGCGCCAGCCGCTTACGATGGTGGGAGGCGATGTGGGCCGTCTTGGCCGGGTCCGCCTGCGGCTTGCGCCCGGACATGGCCATAACGCCGATCAGCACCGTCACCGCGAGCACCGAAGCGACGATCGCCTTCTGCCTAAGCGTGAGGCGACGCCGCCGGCGAGCGCGCCGCCGCGCTGCCTGACGCCTGGCCTGCTCCTCGAGCGCGTCCGCATCGACCTGAGGAGCGGTCTCCTCCGGGGCGTATTCGATGAGGGCGAGTGGAGGGGCCTGGAGCTCGTCTGAAGCGGGGTGGTCGGCAGCGTGCCGCGCGGCTTCTGCAGCGCGCAAACGAGTCCATTCGTCCTCGGCGGAGATCTCGTCCGGAGCGGGCACGGGCGCCGATACGTCGTAAGGGTCAGCCGCCACCCCAGGCGTGGGCTGTTCGGCGCTCGAGGCCGCGGCATCTGGATGCCGGATCTCCCTAGAGGCAGCGTCGATGGGGGAGGACGCGGGCGCGGATGGAGCACCCGGGGTGGCGGCAGTGGCGAAAGCGTCGACGGACGCATCGGCGTGCGGCGGAGGCGTAGCCGGCGCGGCAAGACCGCTGGGGCTGCTCAGCGGCCAAGTCAGCGGCGGCTGGACGAGCTCGTCGGACTCCGCGAACGAGTCGTCGGCGTGCCCCTGGAAATCCGGATGGGTCGCGACGCTCATCGTGACCGGCGCCTTTGGGCGAACCGGGGTGCCGGCGGGCGGGTCCAGGCCCAGCACGAAACCGGCGTGATTGACGTCGTCAACCTCCGCCGACCACATGATCGGCATCAGGCCGAGCTCGCGCAGCCTCTGGATCGCCTTATCGGCCTTATCACCGACGAGGTCGGGGATCTCGATAGCCCGGCCTGTGGAAGTGCGCGTGGTCATGCTCACCTCTAAGGCGAGGTGAGATGCGGGTCTCGGAGAAAACTGGAAGAAAAGTTTTCGCGGCCGCCAAGCGGAGCGCGAGGAAGCCCTCAGAGAGACGCCGCGAGGCGCCGGCGTCTACGACGTAAGGCGGTAGCGGTGCTCGACCGCGCCGCGGCGCGGAACAGTGCGCGAGAGCTCGATGAGCCCGAGTTCGCGCAGGTGCCTGAAGTGGTAAGCGAGCGTGCCAAGCGACGCACCGTCCACCTTGCCGAAGGCGGCGACCGGGCTTAGCTCACCACCCGCTCGCATGAGACGGAGAATCTGGGCGCGGACGGGGTGACCCATCGCCTTCGCCCACACAGGGTCCTCCAGCAACTTCAGGATCGACGCCGCGAACTGTTCGCTCGGCAGGTCGCGCCGGCGACCGTCTTCGATGACGGCCTGAAGCGCGTCGCCGTCAAATCGATGAACCATGGCCTGCCGATCACCATAGGCGAGCCGTGGCCGACCCGAGCTGTGCGCCCATGGTCGCTCGCGCGACGGTCGGGACCAAAGCTGACGCTGGGTCCATGCTGGTGTTCCTCGGCGCGATTGGGGTCCGGGTTGCAACCAGCGATCGGTGCTGTCATCGCTCGTCGACAAAGGAGATCTCGGCGCGAGCTGGTTGCGGGCGAATCGCCGGCTCGAACGTACGGCAACCCGATCGCCCCCTCCAACCTTCGCGTGCTTTCGCGGCTGGTAGCAGGTCGCGACGGGGCGGCCGCCCACGGATCGAATGCACAGGTTCTCACCAACCCCAGCCCCTGCCAAAGCCAGGTCTGATCCGCACCAAGTACCTCTTGTGAGCGCGTCCGGGGTCGATTTGCGCCAAAACGTCCCGCTGCCTCCGGGGCACAAGCCGCGGACCGAAGGATTCAAGAACTATGGAGGTTCGCCTATTGCCTTTCAGCGCCGCCCAAATCTACCTTTGCTGCGCGCTCACTAACCATTGAGTGAATGGGCGAATATCAAGCGTCGCCTGGCCTGGGCAGGGAGGGCTTGTTCGATCGAGTGGGCGTTCATGCGTCCGCCGGTTGGGCCGGTCTGGTGCGGATCGTTTGGGGCTGTCGCCGGTTCGCAGCAGCTGGTCGCGCTGGGCGGCGAGAGCCGCGCGGAAGCTTCTACGGGCGCCCGGCTAGCGCGTGTTGGTGCGAGCAGTTCGAGTCCGTGCCGCTCCGCCCAAGTCTGCCCTGCGTCGTCGGCCTGGGCGAGCGATTTGAACGATCGGGGCAATCCTGGGCGAGATTCTGACCGAAGATGCCAAGGTATTCGGGTTGCGCCGGACCGATCCCGCCCGCGGCGGCGAAAGCGCCGCCCCTCGCCTTTGACGCGGTGATCTGTTGGATCAGGTCTCGTACGGGGAGCAGCAGGCTGGTCGAGGACGATCCCTGTGCGAGCCGGCGAAGCCCGCGGAGGGCGAGGATATGCGAGAGGGCGTCGACCTCGACGTAATCCAGTCACTTTGAAGGGCGCCCTCGGGCGGCCGAGGACAAGGCGCCAGCGGCTCTACTCACCGCTCTCGGCGATAGCCGCCGACAAGTGGGTCGGATTTAGTCGGCGACCACTACCACGCCGGAGTCTGGATGAGGGGCCGCCCTCACACGCCGATGTGCACGAGTCTCGATATGCCTAGCACCTTCCGCGTCGCGCTTAGCGCTTGCACCCTTACGAGACCGGCGCTAGCTGGTATGTCCGTCTCGAAACCGGTGCGGGGCGTAGTAGCGATGGTCCGCCCTGAGGCGCCGATCACCCTCCAGCTGGACACCTGGGTGGCGCCGTTCCAGCTCGCCGCGACTGCGGGCTTGCCGTTTAGGGTCGTGGCGGCCGCGCTCGGCGGAGTCGTTGGGAGGCCGACCCACTTCTGCAGGTAGGAGCGGTAGCTCATGTCCGGTGCGGGGAACGCTCCTTCGAAGAGGACCTTTCCGGTTTTGGAGATTTCGGTGAGGTATGGGACCTCGCCCCAGCCGATGAATGAGTCGCCGTTTGAGAGTGTCTGGTCGTCGCCCATGTATTCCGAGTGGAAGGTCGCGCGCGAGAAGCTGCTGAGTCTGCGGACCGTGTGCGAGGCTTGGTTGAGCTTGAGCTCGAGGGTTTCTGTGGGACCGTTGGGTGCGAGGTAGACGCCGGCGCCGGTGATGTCGCAGCAGTTGTCGTTGAACATCGAGACGACGTCGCCTGGGTGCAGCTGGGCGTCGTGCTGCCATGAGAAGCTGTCGGCCTTTGGGACGGTGAAGCTCGAGTGCTTGCCCCCGAGTGTCCAGATGATGTTCCCCGTTCGGCGGGAGACGAGGTAGATCGCGGAGGTGTTGCGCATCGAGACGAGCATCGTGTGGTTGGGGCCGAGGCTGATTGAGTTGATGTGGTATGCGTCCCATGGGAACCCGTTGGTCGGCGGCTGGACGCGGGAGTCGCCGGGCGCGATGTGCTTGAGCGCGTCCCAGGTGTAGACGGCCTTGCCGGTCTGTAGGTTGATCGCCTGTACGCCGGAGTCGACAATGACGCCGTTGTTGACGCCGCCGTTGGCCGAGAGGTTGCGCGGCTCGTTCTTGTTCACGGTCACGTATGCGATGTCGCCGCGGATGATCATTTCGTGAAGCGTGATCACCCAGCCGTTCTGGCCGGTGATCTGGGCCACTGTCTGGTAGTGCTGATTGACGACTACGTCGGTGCCGGTATCGATCAGGCCGGTGGCGGTGACCTTGCCCTGCCACCAGCTGAGCACCGGCTTGCCGTGATACGTTTGCGCCTCGAGGTTGCTGGCGACGTCTTGGACGGGGACGGGGCGAAACCACACCGGCTGCAGTTTGGAGTCGAGGATCAGCGGGCCGCTCTGGCCGACGATCGGCGGTTTGGTGATGTCGAAGAAGTTCGCGGTCATCACATACCCCGGTAGCTGGTGGTGGGTGTACACCTGGAGCTTCGGAGGGTGGAGCGTGGGTGCCGACGCGAACGACCAGGTGTCAGTGTTGACCACGTAGCGACCGATCGGAGCGGCTCCCGAGCGTGGGAAGCCGAGTAGGTAGCCTCCGAACGCGGCGAGGACGACGGCAGTGGAGGCGAGCACCGCCCACGGTGCGCGGGCGGAGCGGTGTTGACTGGAGGGAACGAACGCGAACGTGAGGGCGGCGGCCACCGCGCACAGCCCGGCGCCGATCAGGTACCCGAGCCGGAAGCCGTCGGTGAGCGCCTGCTCGGTGCCGCTCCCGGAGCCGATCAGGTGGCTGGTGTGCTGGGTCGCGATCGAGATGATCACTGCGAGACCAAGGCCGCCGCCGACCTGCCGCGCGGTGTTGACCAAGCCCGACGCCAGTCCCGCCCGCTCGGGGTCGGCGGCCTGGGTGGCGGCGATGGTCGAGGGGACGATCGAGAACCCGATTCCCATCGTGGTGAGGATCGTGGGGATCATCACTAGCTGGATCGCGCTGCCGCCTGACGTGATCCGGGAGAGTGCGAGCAAACCGCCGGTCATCAGCAGCAGGCCGCCGCCGAGCACCGGCTTGACACCGGCGCGGCCGACGAGCTTTCCGGCCTGCGAGGCGCAAACGAAGATCACCAGCGCCGGAAGAAGGAAGATCAGGCCGGTGTGGATTGGCGATAGCGACAGCACCTGCTGCAGGTACAGCGAGCCGATGTACCACATGGGAAACAGCGCCGCGCTGAACAGGAGCACGATCGCGTTGACGACCTGCAGCGGCCGGGTGAACGCCTTGGGCGGCACCAGTGGTGCCGCGGCGCGCCTCTCCAGCAGCGGAAAGAAGTTGAGCACGACCGTGCCACCGATCAACGGGATCAGCGCGGCCGCCGAGCCCCACCCATCGTTGCCCGCGTCGACCGCACCATAGGCAGTCACCAGCAGACCGAAGGTGAGCAGCACCGCACCCGCTATGTCAAACCGCGGGTGCTTGGCCGCACGACGGTCGCCGACGACCCGCAAGGCCACGAGTACCGCCACGATCCCGACCGGGACGTTGATGAGCAGCACCCAGCGCCAGGACAAGTACTGGGTAATGACGCCCGAGAGCAGCACGCCGGCGGCGCCGCCGATGCCGTTCATCGAGCTCCAGAGCGAGATCGCACGGCGACGTTCGTGACCCTCAGCGAACGAGGCGGTGATGATCCCCAGAGAGGTGGCGGCCATCAGCGCGCCGCCGAAGCCCTGGATCGCACGGGCGATGATCAGCATGTCGCTCGTCTGTGCCAGGCCGCCGAGCAGCGAGGCCAGCGCGAATACGCTGAGCGCCGCGACGAACGTCTTGCGCTGCCCGTAGGTGTCGCCGAACCGGCCGGCGAGCATCAGGAAGCCTCCGAACATGATCGCGTAGGCGTCGACGACCCAGTTGAGGTCGGCGGCGTTGAACTTCAGCCCGGCCTGGATCGATGGCAGCGCGACATTGACGATCGAGAGATCGAGGATGACCATGAACTGCGCGACGCAGCAGACGCCGAGCAGGATCCCCATATGCGAGCGGCGCCAGGCCTCGCCGGCTGCCGCGGGAGGTACCGTCTCGGTAGTCACCCGGCCGACACAAGATGCGCGCCCATCGGGCGCGCGGGCTCGAGATGGAGACCGCGCCGAGGTTTCCGGAACCTGCACGGGTCTGGTCGAGGAGTGTCTTGAACGCGGCGCCTCATGCCAGCGAGGTTGTCGCGGATCGCATCGACTCTCGTTCGGATCAGGCGAACGTCGGTAGTGGCTCGTCGCGTGTTGGTGCGCCGCATCGAACCAAGCCTAATGCGTCCGCGTAAATGCGCCGTCAGGCGCGGATGCCCGCAGAACGGCGCGGAGGGCTTGCGCCCATAGAAACCGGTGAAGACGGTGCCTATCTCCGAGAGTGGAGGCCTCGCAAGTCCAATCAACTAGAAATGTGACCCAGACAAACTCTATCTATTGTTCAGCGCTTCTTGACAATAGATCTGCGGACAAATATCGTCGCGAATGTGTTGGTTGTCAGCCTCGCGGCTCGGTGTTTGCTCGCACTCGTCCTCATCATCGCTGGCGCCGCAAAGGTTCAGCGGCCCGAGGTCCTTCGTGGTGCAATCGCTCGGTATCAGCTACTGCCAGGCGGGCTAGAAAATGCGGCGGCGCGAGCGCTTCCGATTGTCGAACTCGCTCTCGGAGTGCTTCTAGGGCTCGGCTTTTGGACAAGGCCGGCGGCGATCACCTCTGCCTGCCTGTTCGCTGCGTTCTCGGCGGCCATAACCACAAATGTCGTACGTGGTCACAGTTTCGACTGCGGATGCGGGATTGGTGGCAACCAAACCATCAGCTGGCCCCTCGTTGCACGCTCGACTGTGCTTACCGGCCTTGGCGCGCTCGTCGCTATCGAACCTCCGATCCTGGCCATCGGGGCGAGTCCGGTTCACGGCTCGCCGGCGTCCGCCGTCCTCATCGCCGTCCCACTCTGGGTCATGCTTCTTGGCGTCTCGTTCCGTTTGGTAGGGCCGTTGCGAGCCACGCTCCCACTCGCTTCTCAATCCCGTCGAGCGGTTAGGCGAGAACCGCACTCACTGAGGTCGTGATGACAGGACTCTGGCTTGGGTTGTTCCTATCGCTGTGGGTTGTGTCCGTAGTCGCCATCGTCCTCGTCGTGGGCTTGGCTCGCCGCATTGGCATTCTAGAGGCTGCGATCAGACAACACGGGGTGGGTAGGGACAGCGCCACAAATGAGATACGCCAACAGTGGCTTGGCAGCCAGCTTGCCGATCAAGCGCGTCGTTCAGGAGTCGCCCACGGGAGCGGAGATATGGCGGGCATCCTTCTCTTCGTAAGCGAGCACTGCGGTCCGTGCCAGAGCCTTGCAGGTGACATCGAACGGCGCGTCAGCCAAGGGCCTGCCGGTCTCGCAGAGCTTCTTGGCGCACGGGTGACGATCATCAGTGATGAACCTCGCGCCTTTGCGGACCTCGGAGCCAGTGCGGTCATCATTGACTCTGATGAAACCGTCAGGCGTGAGTTTCGCGTCGCAGCGACACCAACAGGGATGGTGCTCGATGAGTACGGGGTAGTTATCGACGCAATGATCGTGAACACCTACGGCGACGTCCAACATCTTGCCGACTCAGCCAGGCAGGAGCGTGGTGCGTCGTCACTTGCTTCGGTCTCGCAATAGGTTTGGTCCAACGAAGGGAAGGGAGATAAGCATGAAGGTGCCAGAGTCTGTAACGAGGCGTGGCGCGCTGCGCATTTTTGGTCGTACCGCAATCGCGACTACGGCCGCCGCCGGCTTGGCGGACGTTCTCGGTCGTCCGTCTGCGGCAAGTGCCAACACGATCACCCAGTGCGGTAACGGCGGCTACGATCTCGCCGTCGGGAAATGCGGATCCCCATGTTCGTCAGGGTACTGGTGTTATCGCCAGGTGTATTCTGGGCAGGTTTTCTGTTGTCAGAGCTCAGGTCAGTCCCACCTCAACTGCTGTACATATAACTACTAGCCCGGTTAGGGCCCGGTAATCCCTATAGTGCGGCGGCGTTGAGTCAGGGGCCGCGGCGCAACGGTAGTCGTTGTCAGAGCCGCCGTGGCGCAGCCTATGACCTGCGGTGTAGGCGGGGTGCGACGCATGCTTGGCCGCGTCGCACAGCGCCGAGGTGGCCGGCACGTAGGCCATCTCCTCGTCCTCAGGGTCGATCGAGCGACGGGCACTGTCGATCATGCGGAGGCCCGCCGGCGCGGCCCCAAGAGACCAGACGAGGTCCCCGGTGCCTGTCGAGGCGGTGAGGCGACGACCGGCGTAGTCGCCATTGAACGCGGCGAGGATGGCGGCGACGCCGGCGGGCTGGGTGTCGAGGATCGCGAAGTCGCGCGTGGAGGAATACAGCCCGTCGAGGTTGAGGCTCATGATCGCCGACTCGCGCCCGGCGACGGTGCGTCTTCTGGTGGGTGAGGGCGAAGGGCGGGCGCATTGCTGACCGCGACTCCGTGGCTGTGCAAGTAGCTGCACGCGTGGGCGTTCGTGTCCTTGCTCGGAGTGGTGGCCGCCGTTGAGCAGCACGCGCACGTCGACGCCGCGGTGCTCAACGGCGAGGGTCTTGCGACTCGTTGGTCAAACAGCTCATATAGGGCCAGGTCGATCGACGTGCGCGCCCCGTTGATCATGTCTAGAACGGCGAGACACCTGCCTGCGGCTCGGCGAGCACAGGCAGCGGACGCGGCTGTGTGCGGAGTCGACACGGATGTAGCCAGCGACACCAGTTGACATCGAACGAGCCGAGTCATCAACGAGTCGTGATCGCCAAGGGTCATCCAGTCAGCGCTCGATAAGATGTTTATGTAGCTATTGCTGGAAACGGGCTGGTTCTGAGCGGCGTCTCATCTGCCAGCGACGGAGCTTCCGAAGGTCATGCGGGAGGCATCGACTCATGTCCCGCGGCGCCGGGTGCCGTCGGTGGGCTACGTCGTGTCCTTGAGGCGGTCGAGGTAGGTGTTCCAGTCGGGGTCGTGGAGCTGGCGCAGCCAGTTCGCGACCTCGTCCCACTGGTCCTGTCGCTTGAGGGCTTTGAGGACGGCTTTGCGCGACGGCAGGTTGTGGGCGCGGGCGAAGGTCAGGGTCTCGTCGACCGCGCGGCGGATGTCGAAGGCTAGCTGCGTGACGGTCCCGCGCGAGATCGTGGGCGCGATCTCCCCGTGAACGGCGGTCGAGCGGACCTGGTCATAGATGGTGAAGATCCGGCCGGGGTGCGCGAAGCCGCCGCTGGCCACCTTGCCCAGGACGGCGCGGCGCATGGCCAGCCCGCGTCCCTTCTCCTTGTCGTCCTTGCGGCCGAGCAGCGCTTCGAGGGCGATGCACAGGTTGACCGCCTGCACGACGGGGTCAGGGGCAAAGTAGGCGGCCTCGATCCAGGTCAGCGCGAGGTCGACCTGGTCGTTGAGCTTGGTGGAGGGCGGGTCAGGGAGGTGGATCACTTGCTGGGCGGTGACGGTCTGGATGAGGTCGTCGTAGAGCTCGAGGTCCCAGGCGACGTCGCCGGGGGCGACCCATCCGCTGGGGCCGCTTGCCAGTGCGAATTGCGGGCCGAGGCGAAAGCGCAACTGCGCCTCGTGGACCCATTTATCTTCGCGCAGCGCGATCCGCAGGCGGCGGAGCTCGCGTTCGGCGACCACTCGGGCGCGGTCGACCATCGCGTTGGTGTCGGTGCCGATCACGGGGACCGCGGCGATCGCGCGCAGGTGTTGGCTGGGGGTGATCGGCAGCTCGGTGGAGTCGGCCGGTAGGAGCCGCAGCGAACCGACCGTGATCTCGGTGGCGACGGTCAGGTTGAGCACGGGGATGAAGCAGGTGTCGGTTGCGGGCTGCTGGCCGTGTCGGGTGATGAACGGCTCGACCTGGTCGGCGTCGCGGTCGTGCAGGCAGTCGCGGATGAATTCGCGGATCTCCCGGACGGGCTCGGCCAGGTGCTCGAAGCGCAGGTCGTGCGCGAGCTCGGTCTCGAGCCGGCGGATGAGCGCCTGCTCGTCGGCGAGCAGTCCGACCGAGGTCGGGTTGGCGTCGTCGTCGCGGTCGGCGACGACGACGAAGTGGCTGACGTAGCGCTCGGGATCGTCTGTCGCCGGCCGGCGCACCAGTGTCTGCAGTTCACCGAGCGTGGCCGCGATGACGTCGCCGTCCTGGCCCCGTCTGTGTCGGATGGGGTGATGAGGTCTCCCCCGTTGCCTCTAGCGCACGCCGTCGCGCGGTGCGGGGATCGGCTGGCCGGGCTCGCCGTAGCCGTGCAGGGTGAACAGCCCCCCGTCGACGGACAGCATCGTGCCTTCGGTGACCAGGTTGACGAGGACCTCGGGCAGCTGCTCGCTCGGCCATTCGCGGGCGGCGAGCTCGTCGGCGATCTCCTCGATGCGCCACGCCCGTCGCCCGTGCTCGCCGACGATCCGCAGGGCCGCGACGGCGGTCGTGCGCGGTGCGGGCAGAAAGCCGGGCGGGAAGTGGATGTCGTCAGGTGGGCGTTTGCGGCCGGTGCCGAGCACCTGGTTGACTCGGGTGTGGCTGAGCCCGGTGAGCTCGCCGATGCGCCGATGGGAGAGCCCGAGGCCGGCGACACGCCGCATCGCGGTCTCGCGTTGCTCCTGCGCGTCAGACAGAAGTCGGTCGGCGTCGGCCTGGACGGAGGCGTACCGGGTCTGAGCGGCGATGAGCGCGGCGACGGCGTCGGGAAGGGATTGCTGGTCGAGCACGCGTGGAAAGTACCTCTTTCCACGATGGTCGTCAATGGGACGAGGCGCCTCAATGCCGCTACTTGAGCACGCAGCGGCGGGCGCGTTTGCGTCTCCATGCTTGGAGCGCTTCGGTCCCGGTTGCGTGCGATGCGGGATGGTCGGTGCGCTCGACGGGCGGCTGGAGCGCCGTCGTGCGGGGTCGGGGTCGACCGGGGTCAGAGACGCCGTCGACGATGGTGTCGCCGTAGCGGCGTGTGCCGTTGCCGGTGCGCTCGTCCATCGCGGAGTCGACGATGATGACGCTGGTATGCACGCGCTCTCGACACGGTGGCGGCTCTCAGCGAAGATGGCGGCTGTTCAAGGAAGCTTGGGGGTGAGGTGATCGAGACGAAGGCGATTCGAGTTCCGATTGGTGACGGTGCCGGCCCCTACCTGACCGTGCACTTCTCGCGGACCGTACTGGTGGTCGCCCGCACGCTGACCACCACGGTGTGGTTGCTGGAGTTCCTCGACGATGTGTTCGCCGATGATCCGCGTGTCCAGGTGCTGTTCACGGTCGAGGACGACCGTCCGTCGGTCTATCACCAGGGGGCGCGGGCGCTGCTCGGCCAGATCGGTGCCGCCGTGGTGCCGTGGGCGCAGGCGTGTGCCACTCGCTTTGATCTTGCGATCTGCTCCACTCATACCGGCAGTCTGGAGCAGCTTCGTGCGCCTCTGTTCATCACTCCGCACGGACCGGGGTTTGGCAAGCCGGCGAGTATCCGCCCCGGCGGTCAGGTGCCGCGGGCCAGCGACGAACGCGGTCATCTGCTCGAGACCACCGTGGTGCTGTCACACCCCGATCAGGCAGCCCTGTTCGAGCCGCTGCAGCACGGTGTCCACCTGCTGGTCGCGGGCGATCCCGCGCTTGACCGCCTACGGGCGAGCACCCATGCGCGGCCACGACTTCGCCGCGCGTTCGGCGTGACGGCGACGCAGCGTCTGATTGTCCTGGCCTCCACGTGGGGGCCGGGCGCACAGCTCGGCGAGCTTCCCGACCTCGCGATCCGCTTGCGCGCCGAGCTCGGCGCCGACGACGCGCAGATCGCGATGATCATCCACCCGAACATCTGGTTCGGGCACGGACCGTGGCAGGTCCGCGCCTGGCTGCGTACCGCCCGCGACGCCGGGGTCATCCTGGTTCCGCCCGAGGCCGACGCGTGGCGTTCGGCGATCGTGGCGGCCGACATCGCCGTGGTGGACCACGGCTCGGTCGGGTTCTATGCGGCCGCGATCGCCCGCCCGGTGATCGGCGCCGCGTTCGGTGCTGGCTACCTGATCGAGGACTCGCCGCTGGCTGCGCTCGGTCGTGCGATGCCGCACCTCGACCTCGCCTCGGCCTTGGGCCCGCAGATCTGGGCCGCGATCGACGCCCACGATCCGGCGCGCTATGACGACATCGTGGCGGCGATGTTCGCGCCGGGCGGCGATGCCGTCGGCGTGATGCGCAACGCCATCTATCACCAGCTCAACCTCGCCCCGCCGGCACGACGACCGATCGCGCGGGCGGTAAGCGACCCGACGATCGACCTCGCACCGGTCACCAGCCATGTCGTGAGCGGGACCGTCGGTTGGGAGGCCGATCGTGCCGTGGTCACGATCGAGCGCCGGGCCGCCATCCTGGACGAGGCGCTGGCGCAGGAGACCACCCGTGAGCTGACGCACAGGCTCGCTCGGGGGGGGGGGGGGGGGGGGGGGGAACAACCCAGAGAC